>Ga0307515_10001249_pt1 | contig 58038 bp, 43 predicted proteins | sample 17_EM_MG_FD_194513 | JGI IMG/M metagenome (GOLD analysis project Ga0307515, IMG submission 194513) | Populus trichocarpa ectomycorrhiza microbial communities from riparian zone in the Pacific Northwest, United States - 17_EM | ecosystem: Host-associated > Plants > Roots > Unclassified | place...
TCTGGAAGGGCCCGATCCTGGACAACACCGGCAAGGAAGCCGTGGCCAAGGACAGCGTGGCCGACGACAAGTTCCTGGGCGGCATGAACTTCTACGTCAAGGGCGTGGAAGGCAAGGTGCCCGGCGGGGACAAGAAGTAGGCCCTGTCAACTCGCGGCCCTTCAGCCCGGGACCACCGGCTCGCCCAGGTTCAGCATCAGCCGGTTGGCCCAGGCGAAGATCGCCACGGCATGCACCAGGTCGAGCACCTCCAGGTTCGACAGGCCGGCGGCGCGCACGGCTTGCAGCTGCGCCGCACCGAAAGCCGCGGGGCGCAGAGTGAGGTCGATGGACAACTGCACGATGGCGCGTTCACGGGCGTTCGTGCCGGCACCCTGGGGTTCGGTGAAGACCTGGGCGATCACGTCGTTGCGCTTGGCCAGTTGCTCGAAGCGCTGGGCATGCACCGAGGCGCAGTAGACGCAGCCGTTGACGCGCGAGACCACGGCGCTGGCCAGTTCGCGTTCGGCACGTGACAGGCCGCCCGGCGCATACATGATGGCGTTGAAGACGGTGGCGCGTTCTTCCAGGATGCGCGGCTGGTGCACCAGCACGCGGTAGTAGTCCGAGGTCTTGGCCTTGGGGTGGCTGGCCTCCAGCACGGCGATCTGCTCGGGCGTGGCTTTTTCCAGGTCCACCACCGGCAGCCACGACTTCCATTCCAGCGTCTCGCTGGTGTAGCCGTTGATGCGCAGCGGCTCGCCGGGCTTGGGCAGGTTGGCCGGGTGTACGAAGGGCGGCTCGGCAGTGTCGGCCGGTGCGGGCTTGGTATCCAGGTCGCCTCCGAGTTCGGTCAGCGCCTGCAGACCGGCGACCACACGCAGGTGGTAGGCGACGAAGGCGATCAGCTGCGCCAGCGCCACCACCTCGGGCGTAGCCAGGCCCGCGGCCGGCAGCTTCAGCAGCGCCGCCCGGTCGCCTTCGACGGGCCGCTCGGCCAGCGTCCGTGTGAAGTTCAGGATGGCCTGCAGCCGAGGGTCGGCGGCCAGGTCGGCGTCGGCACTTTCCAGCGCAGCGTGCTGTGTCGTGCTCAGCGAGGGCAGGCTTAGCAGCAGGTCTCGGTAGTGTTTTTGCAGCGCCGCGCTGCCGGCCAGGCGCACGATGTGGTGGGCCGCGAGCAGGCGTTCGGCCAGCGTCGGGCCGCTCAGGTCGGCGCCGAAGAGGGCGGTATAACTGCCTTGCGTGGCGGCCACCACCTTGTCGCGCTGGTGGCGCACGCCGTGCACCGGGCTGTCCGCGGGCAACGGTACCAGGGCATCGACGAGATCGGCGGCATAGGTGGTTGAAGTGGCTGTCATGGCATGTCTCCGGTTGGGTTCTGAACAATGGGGGGCGGTGTGGTGTCCCTGGCCTGCGCCAGGAAGCGCAGTACGCCGGCCCAGGAGGCTTCGTCGGCCCGGGCGTTGGCCACGGGCGCACCGCCGGTGGTGCTGAGCCGCTTCGACACCGGGTGGGCGTAGACCAACTGGGTGGTCGGTACATAGGGGAACACGATGGCATGGCCCGCGCCCTCGAAGTCGAGGTGCTGCACGGCATGTGGATGCTTGAACCGCGCCAGCCGCTCGGCCACCATGCGGCCGTACAGGCTCGACGGCCAGGAGCCATCATCGCTTGCGGACAACAGCAGCACCGGTCCGCGGATGTTTTCGACGCGGATGCGCGCACGCTCCACCGCGTCCGGGTCTTGCAGCGCGGTCAGCAGGGCGTTGGCATGGCGGCGCGGCTCCGGGCCGTTGTCCCATGGGGCCCAGGTGGCAGTGCGGTTGTCTTGCCACAGGTGCGCCAGCGGCTGGCCGCGCCAGAGCCAGGCCGGGCCGTTGCGGCTGTCCGGGCCGTTGGCCGGGTCACAGGCATTCTGCGCGCTGTGCACCACGGCGCCGGGCACGTAGCCGATCACCGCCGACACGAGATCGGGAAACAGCGAACCCAGCAGCAGCACCAGTTCGCCGCCACGCGACTGGCCACTGAGCGCGACGAAGCCCTTGGCCGGCCGCTGCGTGGCATGCAGCCACTGCAGCGCGGCCTCGAAGTATTCGAGCGGGGTGTTGGAGATGTAGTCGGACAGGCCCGGCGCCTTGAAGTAGCCCAGTGCGAATGCCGCGTAGCCGTGTGATGCGTACAGCGCCGCGCGCGGCTCGTTGATGCCGCCGCCCGAGCCGTTGAGCACCAGCACCGCGGGATGCGGCCCCGAGCCGGGCGGCAGGAACAGCGTGCCGACCAGGTCTTGTTCACGCCATTGTTCGCGTACCTCGCGGCGGATCACGCCGTCGCCGGCCAGGCGTTGTGTGAACACGGTTTGCAACGCAGGGGCAGCTTCGCGTTCGAGGCGGACTTCGGTGCTCAGCGCCTCGGCGGGCTGGGCTGCAAACACCTCGCGCGGCGCCCCTTCCTGCTCGGGCGCCTGCGACCAGACCAGGCCCATCGGCGACACGCCGCTGTAGTCGCCCGCCAGTGGCGCGTCGCGCCGCAGGTCCACCACGCCCTGGTCGTCGGCGCAAAATTGCGCCACCGAACGCCACACCACACCCGGCCCGCGCACGGTGCGGGTGTGCAGCCGCACGGACTCAAACGGCGCCAGGCCCTGCACACGAACGTGGCGCGGCACGTCGATCAGCGCGTCGGATGGCGTGACGGACAACACTGCCGGCATGGGTTATTTGCCCAGCTTGGTGACCTGCAGCGAGGTGGTGCGGTCGCTCAGCAGCGGCACCACCTTCAGGCCTTTTTTCGCGGCCCAGATGTTCTGGTAGTGGTAGAGCGGGATGTGGCCCACGTCGTCGGTCACGAGCTTGACCGAATGGCGGAAGATGGCCTCGCGCCGGCGCGCGTCGAATTCGACCGTGGCCGCGTCCAGCGCCTTGTCCACCGCCTCGTTGCTGTAGCGGCCCCAGTTGTTGGCGCCGCGGCCGCGCTTGGCGTCGTTGGTGGCCAGGGTCTGCAGCAGGCCGTAGCCGGCTTCACCGGTGCCGTTGCCCCAGGCGATCACGCTCACCGCGTATTCGTTCTTGGTGGCCCGGCTCGAATACACCGACCATGGCACGACCTCGACCTTGGTCTTCACGCCGATGCGGGTCCAGAACTGGGCCACCGCCTGCACCGTCTCGGGCGCCTGCGGGTAGCGGTCGCCAGGCACGTGGATGCTGATCTGGAAGCCCTGCGGATAACCGGCCTCGGCCAGCAGCTTCTTGGCCTGCTCGGCGCTGTAGGGGATGTCCTTCACTTCGGGGTTGTAGCCGAAGCTGTCCTTGGGCATCCACTGGTTGGCCTCGGTGACCGTGCCCTGCAGCACGCGGTCGACGATGGCCTTGCGGTTGATGGCCATCGACAAGGCCTGGCGCACCTTGACGTCTTGCATCGGGTTCTTCTCGAGCGGCTTGCCGGCGTTGTCGGTGATGAATTCGTTGGGCCCGGGGCGGAAGCTCGGCTGCAGCAAGAGCACGCGCAGGCCGGGGTAGGTGTAGACGCTGACCGAAGGTGTCTTCTTGAGTTTTTCGACGTCGGTGACCGCCACCTTGTCGATCACGTCCACGTCGCCGGACAACAGCGCGGCGGTACGTGCCGCACCGTTGTTGATGAAGCGGTAGTTGACCTTGTCCCACGGCGGCTTGGGGCCGTAGTAGCCGGGGTTGCGCTCGAACACGGTGCGGTCGCCGGGGCTGTAGGAGACGAACTTGTACGGCCCGGTGCCGACCACCGCGCGGCCGGCGTTGTAGTCTTCGGTCTTGGACTTTTCGCCGACGTGTTTGCTCACGATGTAGATCGACGCGATGTCCAGCGGCAGCATCGGGTTGGGCGTGTTGGTCTTGATGATGACGGTCTGCGGGTCTTTGGCGGTGGTCGACTCCACGGTGCGCAGCGCACCCGAATAGGAGGCCACGGTGCCGGGCACGTTCTTCGCGCGCTGGAAGGAGAACACGATGTCGTCGGCGGTGAACGGTGTGCCGTCCTGCCATTTGACGTCGCTGCGCAGCTTGAATTCCCAGGTCTTGTCGTCGAGCGCCTTCCAGCTCGAAGCCAGTGCCGGCTCCAGCTTGCCGCCGTCGCGCGAGTTGACGATGGAGTCCCAGAAATGCAATGCCAGCGAACGGTCGCCCGCGTGGTTGTTGAGCTGCGGGTCGACCGAAGACACCGGGTCGGCGAAACCGATGTTGAGCGTGGTCTGCGCCGAGGCGCCGGCCGCCAGCAACGCGGCGGTGACGATGGAAAGCTTGAGGTATTTCATGGGTTTCCTTTAAACAATTCAATGGACGTCGTTGAGGTGGCAGGCGCTGATGTGGTTCACGGCGATGCCGCGCAGCTTGGGCACTTCGACGCTGCAGCGCGGCATGGCCTGCGGACATCGTGGATGGAAGTGGCAGCCGCTCGGTGGGTGGATCGGGCTCGGGATCTCGCCGCGGATGGTGTTGAAGCGGGTGCGCCGCGCGTCGATGCGCGGGATCTCGGCCAGCAGCGCCTGGGTGTAGGGGTGGTTGGGCCGGGCGAAGAGTTCTTCCACCGGTGCGCTTTCCACCACGCGGCCGAGGTACATCACGGCCACGCGGTCGCACAGGTGTTCGACCACGCCGAGGTCATGGCTGATGAACAGGTAGGCCAGGCCGAGCTGGTCGCGCAGGTCCATGAACAGGTTCAGGATCTGCGCCTGGATCGACACGTCGAGCGCGGCCACGGCCTCGTCGCTGACCAGCATCGAAGGTTGCACCGCCAGCGCGCGGGCGATGCCGATGCGCTGGCGCTGGCCGCCGCTGAACTGGTGCGGGTAGCGGTGGCGCAGCGCCGGGTCGAGGCCGGCGCGCTGCAGTTGCGCGGCCACATAGTCGTCTTCTCCGGCGGCATCGGTCAGGCCATGCAGGCGCGCGGCTTCACCCACGATGCGCGAGACGCGCAGGCGCGGGTTCAGGCTGGCGAACGGGTCCTGGAACACCATCTGCACCCGCAGCCGCGCGGCCAGGCGTTCACTGGCGTTCAGGCTGTCGAGCGCTGCGCCGTTGACCAGCACCTGGCCCTCGGTGGGCGCCAGCAGGCCGGCGGCGATGCGGCCGAGTGTGGACTTGCCGCAGCCCGATTCACCGACCAGCCCGACCACTTCGCCGGGGCGCACAGCCAGGTCCACGCCGTCCACGGCATGGGTCACCACCGGCGGTTTCGACCAGCCGATGCGGCGCAGCGTTTTCTCGAAAGCGCCTGGCGGCGCGCTGGCACCAAAACGCTTGGCTATGCCGCGCAGGTCGACCAGCGGAGTGTCGTTTCGGATGTTCATGCGGCGGCCTCCATCGTCCGCGCCGCGGCACCGGGGTGGAAGCAGCGCGCCTGGTGCGCCGGCGCTTCGGCGCGCGGGCGGAACATGTCCGGCATGGCTTCACACGCGGCGGTGGCCCGGGCGCAGCGTGGCGCGAAGGCACAGCCGCTCGGCATCTGCAACAGGTTCGGCGCCATGCCGGGGATCTGCGTGAGCCGTGCGCCGCGCTGGCGGGTTTTGCGGTTGGCGCTCGGCAGGCTGCCGATCAGACCCTGGGTGTAGGGGTGTTGCGGGTGGTCGAGCACATCGTCCACGCTGCCGTGTTCGACGATGCGCCCGGCATACATCACCGCGATCTCGTCGGCCAGGCCGGCCACCACCGAGAGATCGTGGCTGATCCAGATCAGCGCCATGCCGGTTTCGCGCACCAGGGTCTGCATCTCCGACAGGATCTGCGCCTGGATGGTCACGTCGAGTGCGGTGGTGGGCTCATCGGCAATGATCAGGTCGGGCCCGTGCAGCAGCGCGATGGCAATCGCCACGCGCTGGCGCATGCCGCCCGAGAGCTGGTGCGGATAGGCGCGCAGCCGGTCGTCCGGGCTCGGAATGCCCATGCGCGCCAAGGCCTGCGCGGCCAACTGGCGCGCCTCGGCATTCGACACCTGGCGGTGCGCATGCACGGCCTCCATCATCTGGGTGTCGATGCGCAGCACCGGGTTCAAGGTGGCCATCGGGTCCTGGAAGATCATGGCGATGCGGTTGCCGCGCAGGCTGCGCCTTGCCTCGTCGTCGAGCCTCGTGAGATCGCGCCCCTGGAACAGCACCTGGCCGCCTTCCACCACGCCCGGCGGATCGACCAGGCCCATGATGGAGAAGCCGGTGACCGACTTGCCCGAGCCCGATTCACCGACCAGGCCCAGCACCTTGCCGCGGCCGAGCGTGAACGAGACACCGTTGACCACCGGCAGCACACCGGCACGGGTGTGGAAGCGGGTTTGAAGTTCGCGCACTTCCAGCGTTGGAACTTCGGCGCTCATTTTTGAAGTCTCGGGTTGAGGACATCGCGCAGCTGGTCGCCCACCAGGTTGATGGCCACGATGGTGGCCAAGAGCGCCACGCCGGGGAAGAAGCTGATCCAGTATTCGTTGGACAGCAGGTACTGGTAGCCGTTGGAGATCAAGAGGCCGAGCGAGGGCTCGGTGATCGGCACGCCCAGTCCGAGGAAGGACAGCGTGGCCTCCAGCGTGATGGCGCGGGCGATCTGCAGCGCGCCGATCACCAGCAGCGGCGGCAGGCAGTTGGGCAGGATGTGGCCGGTGAGGATGCGCCAGCGCGGAATGCCTTGGCCCCGCGCGGCCTCCACGTATTCGCGCTGGGTTTCCACCAGCGCCTGGCCGCGTGCGGTGCGGGCGTAGTAGGCCCATTCGAGCAGCACCAGGGTCAGCACCACGTTGCCCACGCCCTTGCCCACATAGGCCAGGATCATCAGCGCCATCAGGATGGTGGGAAACGACAGCAGCAGGTCGACCAGGCGCATCAGCAGTGCATCGACCTTGCCGCCGGCATAGGCTGCGAGCAGGCCGACCAGGGTGCCGATCACCGCCGCGATGGCCGCCGAGCCGATGCCCACCAGCAGGCTGATGCGCAGGCCGTAGACGATGGCCGAATACAGGTCGCGGCCCTGGCCGTCGGTGCCGAGCCAGTAGGTGTAGCCGGCCGAGCTGCTGGGCGTGCCGGGGTGCAGGCGAGCGTCGAGCACGTCGAGCTGCATCAGGTCGTACGGGTTTTGCGGCGTGATCCACGGCGCGGCGAGTGCGGCCAGCACCACCAGGGCGAGGATGACCAGGCCGAAGACGGCCACCCGCGAGTGCAGGAAGTCGGCACCAACACGCCACCAGATGGAACGCTCGTCGAAGGTCTTGGCTTTCATCGCGCGCCTTCCAGCCGCACGCGCGGGTCAAGCAATTTATAGAGCAGATCCACCACCAGGTTCAGCGTGACGAAGATCACCACCACCACCATGAGGTAGGCCACCACCACCGGGCGGTCGAGCGAGTTGATGCTGTCCAGGATCAGCTTGCCCGCGCCGGGCCAGGCGAAGATGCTTTCGGTGACCACCGCGTAGGCGATGGTGGCGCCGAGCTCCAGGCCGAGCACGGTGACCAGCGGGATCAGCGTGTTGCGCAGCACATGCACGACCACCACGCGCGCATTCGACAAACCCTTGGCGCGCGCGAACTTCACGAAGTCCTGCGGCAGCACCTCGCGCACGCCGGCACGTGTGAGGCGCAGCACCAGTGAGATCTTGAACAGGGCCAGGTTGAAGGCCGGCAGGATCAGGTGCTGCAGCCCGTCCCAGGTGAGCCAGGACCACTGCACGCCCAGCAGCGCCCGGGTTTCGCCGCGGCCGCTGGCCGGCAGCCAGCCGAGCTGCACGCTGAAGACCATGATGAACATCAGCGCCACCCAGAAGGCCGGCAGCGAAAAGCCGACGATGCTGGCCGCCATCAGCGCCTTCGACACCGGGTGCTCGGGCTTCATGCCGGCGAACAGGCCGAGCGGCACGCCGATCACGATGGCCAGGACGAGCGCGCCCACGGCCAGTTCCATGGTGGCCGGCAGGCGCTGCAGGATCAGCCGGATCGCGTCTTCCTGGTAGACGAAGCTCTTGCCGAGGTTGCCGTGTAGCGCACCGTCGACGAAGGCCAGGTATTGGCGCCACAGCGGCTGGTCGAGGCCGAGCCGGGCGATGGCTTCGAGCCGCTCCTGCTGGTTCATGTCGTCACCGATCAGGATGTCCACCGGGTTGCCGATGGCGTGCAGACCGACGAAGACGATCACCGTCATCAGCACCACCACCAAGGCCGCCTGTGCGATGCGGCGCAGCAGCCAGCCCGTCATGGCGCGGGTTCCGTGTAGGCGGGGAATGCCGCCGGCACCCATTCGTCGCCAAACAGCTCGGGCTCGGCGTAGCGTTCCATGGCCGCGTAATGCAGCGCCACGTCCTCGGTGAACAGCTTGCCGGCCAGGCCCTGGGCCAGGCGTTTGGCGCCGTCGCTGATCTGCGGGATGTCGCCCGCCACCGCGCCGTGCGACAGTGCCGACGGGTAACAAAAACAGTGCACGCGGTCCAGGCCGGGGCAGGCGCCCGGCGTCTTCTCCTGGAATTCGAACAGGGCGCCGAGGTCGGGCGACATGGCCAGCTCATCGTCTTCCTGGCCGGACTCGGGCTGGTAGCGGTCTTGCCACAGGCGCACGGCAGGCGCGAAGGCGGTGAACTCGGGGCGCAGGCTCCAGTCGAGATGGAAGCCGGTGCAGAAGATCAGGAAGTCGGTCGCCAGCGCGCCTTTTGCGGTGTCGAGCCGCAACGCGCCGTCGCTGCGCTGCGCGGCGCCGGACACCGCGGCACCGAGGTGGAAATGGGCGTTGTCAAAACGCGAGACGCGCAACGTGCTGCCGTGCGGGGGCGGCACCTGCTGCACGTTCACGTAATGGCGGAAGCGCCATTTCCAGTCGTCGGGCAGGGCCCAGAAACCCTGGGCCACGCCCGGGCTGCCCGCGCCCTTGCCCTTGTTGATACGCGGCAGCTCGGCGCGCCGCACCAGCAGGTCGACACGGGCCGCGCCGGCCTCCAGCGCGGTGGCGGCGCTGTCCATGGCCGAGGCGCCGCCGCCGATCACGGCCACGCGCCGGCCGGCCAGCAGGGCCGGGTCCCAGTGGTCGGCCGAATGCGCCCAGTGGGTGCGCGGCAGCGCGTGCGCCCAGTCGGGCACCCAGGGGCCGCCCAGGCCGTCGCGGCCGGTGGCCAGCACGGCGTGGCGGGCCAGCACGTGGTAGCGGGCGCCGCTGGCTGCCCGATCGGCTTCATCGGTTTCATCGGCCAGGTCGAGCCGTACCAGGCCATCGGCGCGTGGCGTCACCGCCAGCACACGCTGCCGGTTGCGCACGTCCAGCACCAGCACCTTGCGGTACCAGCGCAGGTAGTCGGCCCACTGCAGGCGCGGGATCTTGTCGAGCGCTTCCCAGGCGTCCAGGCCGAACTGCGCCTCGAACCAGGCCCGGAAGCTGAGGGCGCCCAGACCCAGGGCCGGGCCTGTGAGCTCCTTTGGCGAACGCAGGGTTTCCATGCGTGCCGTGGTGGCCCAGGGGCCTTCGAAACCAGCCGGCGAGCGGTCGAAAATGCGGGCCTGCACACCCAGGTGCTTGAGCGAGGCGGCCAGCGCCAGGCCGGCCATACCGCCGCCGACGATGGCGACGTCGAGCACCTTGTCTTCGCCGACTTTGCGTGGCGGAACCCAGCGCTTGCCGGGCAGGCCGAGCCAGGCGAGGTCTTGCCGCAGGCGGGCTTCTAGAGTTTCAAGGCCGGTGGTGTCGGTGGCGTGTGAATCGGCCATGGTGTGTTTTTTGAGAGGGTGGATCGGGTGCGAAGTTGTCATGGCGAGGTGCTGGCGTCGGCCGGGGCGGTCTGCAGCAAGGTGGCGTGTTCGGCCACGTCGTGCTGCACGAAGCCGGGCAGCGCGGCGGCGGCCTGCAGCAGTGCATCGGCCAGGGCGCGCACCGGCGCCGTCAGCGGACGCGACTGCGGCGTGATCACGCCGAAGAAGAAGGGGATGTGGGTGTCGAGCGGGCGCACGGCCACGCCATCGAGCGGCGCGCCCAGGGCTGTCAGGGGTTCGAGCACGGCCACGCCCAGGCCGGCACGCACCAGGGCCTGGGCGTTGATCGACGAATTGGTCTCGATCAGCGCGTCATGCTGGCCCGGCTGGCCCGGCGCACGGCCAGCCTCGGCCAGCACCGCGTCAAGCCGGTGGCGCAGCCGGAAGGGGTTGCTCATGGTGATCAGCCGGCGTTGTGCCAGCGCCGCCAGCGGAACCGTGGCCAGCTTGGCCAGCGGATCTTTCTTCGGCAGCACGGCCACGCAGGCGAGTTCGCCGATCCAGTGCAGCTGCAGGCCGCGGTGTTCGAGCGGCAGGCTGCTCGCGCCGAGCTGCACCGCGCCGGAGATCACCGCATGCACCACCTGTTCGGGCGAGGCGGTGCGCAGTTGGACGGGCGCCGCGCCGTGCCGGGCCTCGACGCTGCGCAAGGCTTGCGGGAGCAGGCCGACCGACAGCGCCGAGGTGGCCGCCACCAGCAGCGGCTGGGCGTCGCCGCGCGCGATTTCGGCCGCGCGCTCGTGGATGCGGCGCAGGCCGGCGAGGGCGCGCTCGGCGTCTTCAAACAGCAGGAAGCCCTGCTCGGTGGGGGTGACGCGCGGGCCGTTGCGGGTAAACAGCGGGTAACCGATCTCGGCCTCGAGCTCCTGCACCAGCCGGCTGATGGCGGGTTGCGACCGCGTCAGCAGCTTCGCCGCGCCGGTGACGCTGCCGGTCGACATGACGGCAGCGAAGGCTTCGAGTTGGCGGAGTTCCATGCGGCTAGATCATCCAAATTACGAATCATGAGGCATTCAGTATGCGATTTGCAAATGATAAATTGCTATGAGCATATTTGGAAATTGTTTTGGCGTAACCGTGGCGGTGCGCGCAAGGGGGCAAGACCAGCAGGCCATCGAAAGTGTCCTGGGCGCGGGGGAAGCCCCGTTTTTGTTTTTACAACGCCGCGCCGGCCGCCGCGCTGGTGCACAGGCGCGCCGGCTCGCCCGAGGCCAGCCAGACCCGTTCCCAGAGCATGGCACCGCCGACGATGTGCAGGCCGTCGGTCAGCGCCGCGCGGGTGTGGAGCCGCACCGGCGCCGGTGCGGCGTCGTCCCACCAGCGTGACTGTTCCAGCCGCGACTCGGCGGCCTGGATCTCGGGTGTGGCAAAGCGCCACAGCGAAGTCCCCATGAGGTCGGCCGTTGGCCGGCGCCATTCCTGCAGGCGTGCGGGCGAGGCCGCCAGCAGGCGGTGGTCGGTATCGGTGACCAGGTGCATCGGCAGGCTGCTGGTGCGCACCAGGCGACGCAGCGCGCAGTCGTCTGGCGGCGTGCCGCCGAGCAGGCGCAGCACTTGTTCGATCACGTCCTGCTCTGGCACCAGAGTGCCCGATTCCCAGCGCGACACGGTGGACTGGTCCACGCCCAGCACCGCCGCGACATAGGCCTGCTTCAGCGCGCGCAAGCGCCGCAGGCGGCGCAGTCGCAGGTGAAAGGCGGGGAACACGGTGAGCGCAAAAGTCATCACAAAACGGCCAGGCTACGTGCAGGGGCGGGGGATGTCCGCATTATGAACCGCGGCCTTGCCGCGCAGGGCCTTCAACGCCAGCCATGCCGCCGCCAGCGACACCAGCAAACCCAGCCATGCCGCCGCCGGCCAACCCCGGCGCTCCACCACCCAGGCCATCAGGGGCGGGCCGGCCAGCGAGCCGCTGGCGCCGAACTGCGCCAGCAGGCCGTACGCCGCCGCCGTGCGTTCCGGCCCGCCGGCCACGGCCGGCAGCATTGCAAACGCCAGTCCGCCGTAGATGCCGAGCACCATGTTCAGCACGATGGCGGCCGATCCCATGACCAGCGGATTGGTGGTGCCGCCGAAAACGGCAAAGGCCAGCACCGCCGGCAGCAGCAGCGAGGTGGCGATCAGCGGCCGGTGCAGCCCCGGGCGGTGCACGGCCCAGACGGCGAGGGTGCTGCCGGCCACGGTGGAGAACGAGGCCAGTGCGGTCCAGCGGCCGGCATCGGCCACGCCGAGCCCGGCCTGGGCCACCAGTGCCGACGGCAGCAGCGCCAATACGCCGATGCCGAACAGCGCGAAGCCACCGAAGGACATGGCCAAGGCCCAGGCCGACGGACTCAATGCTGCGCCTGCGTCGGCGCCTCGCTGTGGCCGTGAGGTTTCGGCAGGTTGCGCAGCCTCTTCGGCCCAGCGGCGGGTGGCCCACAAGGTCAGCAGCATCAACGCCGCCGCCACACTGCTGGCCAGCACGGCAGTGCGCCAACTGCTGACGGCGGCCAAGGCGCTGTGGCCCCAGGCCCCCACCGCCAGGCCGACCGGCACGAAGCTGCTCCAGACCGCCAGCAACTGCGGTGCGCGGCGCGGGCCGGCCTGTGCGGCAATCAGCACCGGTGCCGAGACCACCACACCGAGATAACCGGCGGCTTCGACCAGGCGCCAGGCCGCCAGCGCGGCCAGCCCCTGCGCGCTGGCCAAACCCAGGCTGGCCACGGCCAGCAACAGCAGCGCCGCCAACAGCGCGCGCTGCAAGCCCAGGCGTTGTGCCAGTACGCCAGCGCGTGTGCCCAGCAGGGCGCCGCCGGCTTCGATCAAGGCAATCAGCACCGCCATCGTCGCAAGCCCCAGGCCCAGGTCGGCGCGCATGGTCGGCGCCAGCGTTGCAAGCTTGCCGATCTGTGCGGCGGCCAGCACGCCAGCCGCGTAGTACAGAAACAACCGAAACCAGATTTCACGCCGCACGCCGCACCCCGCTTTTCGCAAAACACCGAGCATAGGCATGCTGGAGGGGCATCGCCTGCATAAAAAATGCGGAGTGGCCGGGCAGGGGGCAGGTCCGCCATGCCGGAGGCGATCACGACGCCACGGGATTGGTCTGAAATATTTTCGTCAATGCTTCGCGCAACTCTCTCAGCCTGGGCGGCTTGCTCAGCACACAGTCCACATGCCCGGGTGTCACACCGTCGGAAACCAGTCGCTGCCCCCAGCCCGTCAGCAGGATCACAGGCGTTGACGGCGACAAATATTTGATGGCCGTTGCGACCTTGTGCCCATCCACGTAAGGCATGCCGAGGTCGGTAATCACGACGGCGAATGGATCGCCCTGTTCTTGTGCGCCGTGGAAGGTGTTGATGCCGGCTTGACCGCCGTCGGCCGCCACCACCGTATGGCCATCGAATGCCAGGATGTCGCGCAGCGAGCGCAGCACAAGGGGGTCGTCATCGACGATCAGGATGCGCAAATGCGACGGCGCGGTGCTTGCGTCGGCAGGCGACACCGCTTCTGCAACACCGGTGGGGACCAGGAAGCTCATGCGCACCGTTGTGCCGATGTCCAGCTCGGATTCCAATTCGACGCAGGCGCTGTGCCGCTCGATCATCCCGTACACCATGGCCAGCCCCAAGCCCGTCCCGCGCTCTCCCTTGGTCGTAAAGAACGGCTCAAGGCAACGCCGGCGCGTATCTTCGTCCATGCCCATTCCGGAGTCGCTCACTTCGATGAATACATGCCGCGACACGGTCTGCTTGTTCCTATCGGGCACGCCGGCAACTCTGGTGCGAAGTGTCAAGGTGCCGCCTTCGGGCATGGCATCGACCGCATTGAAAACGAGGTTCGTCAGGGCTTCGCGGATTTCACCCTCGACGCCCATGAAGAATGGCAGATCGGGGTCAAGCTCGGTCCGTAGCTTGATCACGACGCCACGCTGCTGAGGCATGTCGCTCCAGCGCGCCCGCGTCAGGTCGGCGACCTGCTGTATCAGGAGATTGGCATTCACCGGACTCAAGGTCAGCTGTGTTTCACGCTGCCGGTAAAACTCCCTCATCCGGGCGACTGTCGCGGCCACATCGTCAATGGCGCGCTGGATGACCTCCAGGTAGTTGCGGCCGCGCGCGCTCAGGTTTTGCTCCGTCTCCAGCAGCAGTTCCGTGTAGAGCGCGATGGGAGAGATGGCGTTGTTGATGTCGTGAGCGATGCCGCTGGCCATCTGGCCGAGTGCGCGCAGACGCTCCTGCTGCATCACCGACTGCTGCGTCTGGCGCAAATCGTCGTAGGCCTGCTGCACGGCCGCGTACAACTGCGCCTGGTTGGCCGAGAGGGCAACGTGTTCGCACAATTGCAGGAGGAATTCGCATTCGCCACTGGCAAAACTGTTGGCTTCCTTTCGGGCCACCACCAATACACCGAATACCGTGCTTTCGACCAGCAAGGGCGCCATCACCAATGCCCGCAATCCGCTGCGCGCCAGCAGCTGTGGGAAAGGAAACTCCACCTGGCTGATGTCGGCTTCGTAGACCAGGTGTCCGCGCACGCAGTGGGACAGGCCGTTTTCGTCAATGGTGATGCGGGCGTTCTCGGTCATTGCGAGCTCATGTACCAGAGCCTCGCTGCGAAGGCCGACGCAGGTCACGACCAGCGAGTTTTGCGGCTGGTCGTATAAATAGAGGCAGACAAAATCGATCGGCAACTGGTCTTCCAGGCTGCGTATGACGACCTGAAAGATGCTCCGCAAATCCTGGCGAGCCCCGGTGGAGCGGGTGATCTGATGCAGCAGATTCAGGCGTTCGAGTTGCGCATGTGCTTTGTGCTCGGCCTGTTGGCGGACCTGGATCTCGGCTGCAAGCGCCTCATTGGTCTTGAACAGTTCATCGCGCGAGACGGTTGTCAGCTTCAATTTTTCCGTCATGCCATCGAAGGCACGGGCAAGTTCGCCTATTTCGTCCTGAGAGTTGACGCGCAGGGCGAAATCAAGATTACCTGCGCCAACCAGCGTCGTGCCTTCGCGAAGTTTTTCCAGTGGCCGCATGACGCTTCTTCGCGTAATCAATATGGTCACGGCAACAGCCAGCATGACCAGCACGCCGAAAGCGATCACGGCGGCATTCGCGCGCTGTTGCGCGTCGAGTACCGCTTGGCGACTCAGCCCCGACAGCACCAGGGCGTCGGAAATCATGGCCTGGGTCTTGTTCGAGATCTGCCCCGACAGCCGGGATTCCAGTTCCTCAAGAACCTCGTTTCGGCCCTGGTCATGTTCGAGTTCATGGCGATTCGTCACCAACAAACTGAACAATTTCTCGACCTCTACCTGGTTGCGCCGCAGGTCGTCGATGATCTCCGCATCACCCGAATCGACGAACCCCATTTTTTCCGCGAGAAATTTCGAGAAAGAGGTGGACCGCAGTTGCCACTGATCGCGCGCGCGGTCTTCGTGATGGAGTTCATATTCCATCGAGAGATATCTGAGGGCCGTCACCGCACGCAGGACTTCGCCCGCTTGCTCGTTCTTCAAGAGCTCGCGTTTCATCTGCAGCGTCGTAAATAACAAAACGCCAACAATAATTGCGACAACTATTCCAAAAAACAGTGCGGCCAGATTGAGTCGTGTTGAGATTTTCATGGTGAAACTCTCAGTGTATGATGGTCACAACGGATGGACTGACGGATTCCAAGGTCTCAATATGGATATTATTGAGATAATTTGGTACTTTTGCCTTGTCGGTCAGCTTGTTTTTGATCGCCCATCGAGCTTCATCCTCCAGGGCCAATATCAGGCCTTGGTCCAGGGAAATGTCAAATCGATACGATGACCACGATGCCTTCAGTGTATTAATGTCTATTTTGGTCGTTTTGGACACGATTTCCTGGGCCTCGTCTGGACTGTCATTGCACACTTTGGCCCCCTGGATCAGGGCACGAAGAATTTTCTTGATGGCTTCAGGGTGCTCGGAGATATAACTCTGAGTTCCAACCATGTTATAGATGCTTTCGTAAACTTCCTGGCCATAAAAAATAACACCGTTGCTGCCAAGCTTCCCCATCGCCGCCCCAAGGAACGGTTCCCATATGGCAACAGCATCTATATCGCCATCTGCCAGTGCGGTGGAGAGTTCTTCTGGTTTGTAGTTGCGCGTGGTCACTTCATTTGGCAGCAATTTTTGCCTGTTCAGAAAAGCATCCAGGGTGAAATGCGCGGATGTACTGAGTGGAACACCTATTTTCTTGCCCCTCAGACTTGCGGCTGCGCCGATTCCTCTGTCTTTTCTACCAACGATGCCGTGATCTTTTTCGCCAACGAATATCGTTGCGATAACAGAGATGGGGGTTTTGTCCAATCCCGCAAACATGACTGGAATGTCGGCAACGGTTCCTATATCTGCTTTCTTTTCAATGATCGCGGCCATGGCGGCCTTGCCGCTTGTGTAGGGGTTTATTTTGACAATTAACCCTTCATTGGTGAAGAAATTTTTCTCCTGGGCCACGATGACAGAACAACTCCCGACATATTCATTGTTCGCCGCTATAACTACTTGCTCTCTCGGCATATTTGGAGGTGCAGAGGGCTTGTAGCCGTGCCATGCATAAATACCAAGCGTACCAAGCAATAGGGCAACAACCAGGCCGGCCAGACCCGATAGAGCAAGTGTTGAGATTTTTCCTGAGTATTTCAAGTATTGCATACAGGATTTTCTTGTCATACTGAGTCCTTCAGGCTCTTTATTACCCTCAAGCAAGCCATTGCCGCTTTATTTTCAAGATCCTTTTCCTCATGCCAAGCGGAAACCGAAATTGCCAAAATATTTTTACTGGAAATAGATTTAAAAAGGGCCGCTACTTCTTGATAGGTTGGGCCATGTTTTACGTGATATTTAAGAGCAGGAGTCTCCATTTCCGCATCTACCACATCCGTATCCCAGTGAACATAAAGGCTCTCATTCGCAAAAAGATGACTGGGGACATCAGAAATACTGCAGATGGTGATTTTTGAGATTTCCAATGCTTCTTTTTCACCAGGATCAAGATCACGTGCATCAGACAATATGATGTTTTCTTCCGGGTAGGGTGTCACGCCAATTTCTGCAAGCATAGGTGCGATGACGTCCTGGCGGTCTTTGCGCCAACGGCCTCGTCCGGTAAGCATGGCCAGAGGCATTCCTCCAATATATTTTGTGATTGACGTATCCCAGGTGTGAAAATCACCATGTGCATCCAGCCAAAGTATGCGATCGGGTTGCTTCCCAGCTTTTTGCAAGCCCCCCAGAACGCCCAGCGTGGAGACACAGTCTCCAGCGATGCTGATAGGAACCAGCCCTGCGGTGGCCAAATTTTTGACTTTTTCCGACAAGTCATGGTAGATCTTGCCCATTCTTCTCAATTTTTCATTCGGATCTTCAATGTCCGTTTCGTGAAGCTCTGAAGGCGCGATTACATCCCAGGCATGGCCATCTATCTCCTGGACGCGGCAGAGACCATCTCGTCGTTGCCCCATCAGAAATGGGACGATAAGGCGATTGTTCATAACCATGTTTCCGAGTTCATCTCATAACCCAATAACGTCATCATCTTGCCGACCTGCTCACTCTCACCCAATGAAAGTATCAGGTCATTTCGCTTGTTCCATCTTTTTTGCTTTGGTACTTCAGTGGCCATCATGACTGGAAGATTTTTGGGGATATCCATTTCAGGCAAGCCCAGGTATTTCTCTATTTTCCTGATTGCCATATCTGGTGCGGCCAAGAAATCCTCGAACGAAAGTTGAAGTGTTTTTACTCCACTGTCAAAAACAGCTTTGTGAGCGGAACTCCATTGATTGAGGCAAACATCTTCCAGTTTTGCTTCCAAAAAATCTCTCCAATTAGGCGGTAGATCGAATTTCCACCACCATTTTCCAAACGGAACACGGTCTGAGTATCCTTCGATGCGTAGATTCAATCCGGCGCGTCTTAGATCGTGAGAGAAAAATCCTACCGGCGACAGCCACCCATCCAGAAGGCCGTTAACCGTTTGCGCATACCCTCGTGTCAAATGGATATATTTGATGTCAGCATTTGGGAAAAGCGCTTCGTACATCCCGACTCGATAAACGTCCGGAGGTGTTTTAAAGAGTAAAACTTTATTTTTTGCATCGTCCTCGGTGAACGGCCTTCTACCATTTCGAGGCACTACAAAAGGTGGTTCTTCTATTTTTAAAGGTTCGTTAAACCACCTGATCGGATCGGAGGTTGGCCAGGCATCATAATAATTTGATTTCCATGGCTCATTTTTGAAAACCGCCGAGAGAATGGTCTTCTTTAAACTATCGTATTCCTGATGGGGATTATTATTATTATTATTATTATTATTATTATTATTATTGTTGTTGTTGTTGTTGTTGTTGTTGTTGTTTAATAGTTGGTGCAAAATGTATTTCAGGTTTTCTCGCGAAGCATCGCTAGAAAATTCTGCTGGAAATTGCACCAGAAATCTTTTCTCCCATGTGTTCGCAAGAAAACTCGCATCGAGAGAAGTATTCGATTGCACCGTCAAATCGTCAAAAATATTGTTAATTAAAGCTTGTTTATTTTTCAGGTTTCCAATGGCATCGCTGTTCGAATTGTGTCCAAAACCATTTTCAGTCAGTATCAGAAATGGTTCTATTTCACCGGTTAGCGATGCAATAGCCGGATGCACTTCCAATGCATGCTTCACCAGGCTTGATCCGGACCGAGGACTGCATAAAATTACCGCCACGGTCTTGATCAAGGAATGCAACTCGCAGTGGGGAACACTGCGAATTGCATTTACGGTGCGAACGAGCTCTCTCACTTTTAATTATTTTCCTTGATTCTTTTCATCAGGAAGGCATGAAATATTTTTGTTTCTGCCTTGTCTGCAACTTCGCGTCCAATCGCTTTCACCGAGAAACCGGCTGCTTTGGCGAGTTTTTTAATTCTGTCGGTTTCTCCAAAATTGGAGTGTATGAAGTAGATGCGTCCTCCTGGATTCAGGTGGTTATCTACTTCCGCAAAGAATCTGGTATTGGTTTGAAAATCAGTATCCCATTGTGCCCTGGCAACAATGTCATGTGCGAATTTGTCTCTGAACGGGATATTTGCCGTGATGACATCGAATTTTTGTCCGGCAATATTTTCAAATAGATTGGACTTCACGACTTTCATGATCTTTTGAAAGCCATGCATCTTGACATTGTGTCTTGCGCTCTTGATCGCCGCAGGATTGATATCAACCCCGACCACTTTACCGGCCCCTTGGTAACAAGAGAAGATGGCAATAACTCCTGACCCTGTTCCAACATCCAACACACTTTCGCCGCTTTGCACCTGAAAGTTTTTGACAAGTGGCTTGCTGTCCGTGAACGGCCAAAAAGTATTTGGGTAGACCAAAAATTCTTTTCCAAGATATTTTATGATTTTCCCATCGGCAGGAACTGACTTGAATAGCTTCTGCCGACCTTTTTGCCAGCGGTCTATGCGTAGAGCTTCCGGGGTCGATGCTGATTCCATATGTTTCACCTATTTGGGTATGGTCATTAAAAATTGCCAATCGAAAAGATTTTGGTCTTTATGTCATCTCGGGCGTGCCTCCACTTGAAAAATTTTCCTTGGGAATTTTTTGTATGGCCTGACGGTCGTGGTGCGAATAATCATCAATTTGAAAGGTAACTATTTGTATTTGGGGAATCGCTTGACATCGGTGTGGTGAATTGACGCGTAGGAATTTCGATCCAAAATGTGCTTCCAACCCCAACCTTACTGATGACACCAATTTCTGACTGCATGGCCGTGGCTATTTTTTTGGTCAAGGCAAGGCCAATTCCTGTCCCTTCTTCTTTGAATTTTTCTCTGCCAAGACGATTGAAAGGTTGAAATATAACTTTCAGCTGTTCAGCACTTAGACCCGCTCCAGTATCAATAACAGAAACTTTGACGCGTCCGTCTTCAACGAACTTGCAATCGATAGTGACTGTGCCATGCTCATTGTTGTATTTGATGGCATTCGATAGCATATTTATCAAAATTTGCTTCAGTCGGGTTTTGTCAGAAAAAACATATATATCAATATTTTCTGGATAAAATACCCTGATATTATATTTTTGCGCTATGGGTGAAATTATTGTTCGACATTCTTCAATAATTTTTTCCAAGGGAAGTAACTCAAGGAATATTGAAATATTCCCCGATTCAATTTTTGCTATGTCAAGAATCTCATTGATCAGGGTGAGTAAATGCTTTCCGGCTGTTTCAATATGTGTGGCAAATTTTTTCTTGTCTTCTGGTGTTGAAGAAATTGATTCTGATTTGAGAATCTGTGAATATCCGAGAATGGCATTGAGTGGCGTGCGTAGTTCATGGCTCATGTGCGACAGAAAATTTGACTTTTCCTGATTGGCACGGTCGGCTTCTTTTTTCGCCAGTTCGAGCTCTTTGTTCAAGATGTTGAGTTCGGCGGCATACGCACGTTGGCGCTGCTCCAGGATGGTGTTTTCCACCCGCAGCCGTCGCGTCTCCAATGCGCGCGAAAGCACGGGAAGGATGGCAGACGCTTTGAATGGCTTGACGATGTAGTCATAGGCGCCAACTTTCATGGCCTGTACCGCGGAGGCGATGGAGCCTTCGCCCGTCATGATGATGCAGGCGAGGTTGGGGTCGATCTTGCTGGCGGCCTGTACCAACCCGATTCCACTGATGCCGGGCATCATCATGTCGGACAACAGCAGATCGAAGCGCTGTGTCTGCAGCAACTCCAGTGCCGCTTCACCGGAGACGAGGCCGGTTGTCTGGTAATCGTGATGGCTCAAAATATCGCATAACGCGCGCATATGCACTGCTTCGTCATCAACGATCAGGATATTGGGACGATTTCCCGGTTCGGTCATGCGAACTCCTGGTTGCTGCTGAAATTTGCTGTCTGATCTGCAGATTTTTCCTGAGGTGGCAAGCTTGGAACGCCATGTAAACCCTAATAACGGAAGCGCACCTGGTAATTATGACAATGGACATGGCAACTGATTTCATCATGTCGCACAAGTGCCGCTTGTGCAATGGGGACTCAACCACGAGAATAACGAACGGCGGCGGAGGATGGCGTTATCTCATCAATATGGGGGACAATAACCGGCGACATTGGATTGTTGCTTGAATTGTCAATACTTAAGATGCAGCAATTGCCATCGCCTTTCAGGCAATCAATGTATGGCTGTTTTTGCAATTGATTAGTATCCCGGTTGGACGCGTCACCGCGAATCAAGTGAAGTGTTGCGCCTGGTGGGCACCGAAGGCACGGAAGAGATGGAAAGGCAAATGTCCAAGCTAGCTTGCACCCTCTGGTTGACTGGTTTCAGCGCTTCAGGCAAGACCACCCTGGCCCAGGCGCTGGCCGAAACGCTCGCCGCCGATGAGGTGCCGCACCAGGTGCTGGACGGCGACGTGGTACGCCAGCACCTCAGTCGGGATCTCGGCTTCTCGCGGGAAGATCGCCGTGAAAACATTCGCCGGGTGGCCGAGTTGTGCCGGCAACTGAATGACGACGGAATTGTGGCCATCGCTGCCTTGATATCTCCGTACAGAGATGACCGGAACCTGGCTCGCCAGACCGTGGGCCAGGCGCGCTTCAGCGAGGTGTATTTGTCGACACCGTTGGCTGTCTGCGAAGCCCGCGATCCCAAGGGTCTTTACCGCCAGGCGAGGGACGGTGTGATCGCCAGCTTTACCGGGATCAGTGCGCCGTATGAGGAGCCGCTGTCGCCGGATCTGTCGCTTGATACCGCGGTGCAGCCCCTGGATGAATGTGTTTCCCTGACCGCGGATTTGCTTGCTGTACGCTGGTTGGGGGAAGATACGTTCTAAGAACTTTTTCTAAAGCTAACTACTCTGGAGCGCAATGCCCAGCGCGCTTCATGGTGGCTATTGCCCAGTGAAGGATGCCGCCCATGAGCGACGAGCCACGGCCCCGCTTGCTGATCGTTGACGACGAACCCGCCTTGATGCGCGCCTTGTGCGAAACGCTTCAAGCCAAGGGCTACGACACGGTGGGGTTCACGTCTGCACACGCAGCCCTGGACGCGCTGCGCGGCACTCCCTGCGATGTCCTGCTGGCCGACTTGATGATGCCCGAGATGGACGGCATCAGTTTGCTCGGCGCCGCACGGGAGGTGGACCCCAGCCTGGTCTGCGTCATCATGACGGGGCAGGGCTCGATCAGCCGGGCGGTGCAGGCCATGCAGGCGGGGGCGTTTGATTTCATTTTGAAGCCTTTCAACCTGGCCGCCGTCATGCCGGTGCTGACACGTGCCCTGAGCATGCGAAGTCTTCACTTGCGGAACAAGGAGCTGTCCGATCAAGTGCAGCGGCGCACTCTCGAGCTGGAAGCTGCGAACAAGGAATTGGAAAGCTTCAGTTATTCCGTGTCTCACGATTTGCGCGCACCGTTGCGGTGGATTGCAGGTTTTGCCAACGCGCTCGAAGAGGATCATGTCGCCGAGTTGTCGGCCGAGGCGCGACGCAAGGTCGGCCTGATCCGGAAGGAAGCCCACCATATGGGCATCCTGATTTCAGAGCTGCTCGAGTTCTCGCATCTGGGGCGCCAAGAAATGGCCATGCAGGAGATGGACATGCATAAGCTGGCCACCAAAGCCTGGGACAGCATTGATATGGCGGGCCTGGCGAATCCGGTGAAGTTCAGGCTGGAGGCCATTCCTAACGCGCACGGCGATCGCGTGCTGGTGCTGCAAGTCTGGGTGAACCTGCTGTCCAATGCGGTCAAGTTCAGTTCCAAGTGCGCAAGTCCCGAGGTCGTTGTCACTGGCCGCAGCGACGCAGAGGGGACGACCTACACGGTTCAGGACAACGGCGCCGGCTTCGATCCGGAATACCAGTCCAGGTTGTTCCGCGTATTTCAAAGATTGCATGACTCGAGCGAATACCCCGGAAACGGCGTTGGACTCGCTTTGGTGCAGCGCATCGTCAACCGACACGGAGGGCAGGTGTGGGCGCAGAGCAAGCCGAATGAAGGGGCTAGTTTCTCGTTCAGCCTGCCGCGCAGACCGAGTGCGCAAAATGTGCCGTCATAACGCCCCATATTCAGGCTCAGTCCCATTGTTTTAATATGAAAATGCGCTGATGATTTTTTTGTGATTTGAATTTATAAAATAAACCAACTTTTAAAATAAACTAACTTTTGATGGCGTAAATATTTTTATCAATTTTATTAAAATGTGTTATCGAGGTATTTAAATATGCCATTAAAATTTGAATCCACTATCTGAAGTCGTGGTTTTTGTTTAAAACGGGTGTTATCCATCAAATGGGGGATGAAAATTCGGCATGTGATGTTGTCATCTGTTTACTCTGATACTGTGGCAAGCTTGAAATAGATGAATAGGGTGGCCTGTCATTTTGACGATGGTGAAAATAGGCGAAAAATAATTTCCTGCATGCTGATATTTGCTTTATCGCAAAGGTATTCAGAGTGAAGCATCTACGATTGATCCGATGGGAGCCGCTTCGGGTAGGGGGGCATGGAGCCCCCAAGCCTGGGCCGCTGTGCGTGGTCGAATCCAGCGAGGAGTGCGACCGGTGACCCGGGCATTGAATGTGTTGCTCGTCGAAGATGAAGTGAGCGACGCGGAATTGGTTCTGCATGTCTTGCGGCGAGCAACTTTCCGATGCACACACCGCCGTGTCGACACCGAGGCGCATTTCCGCAGGGAACTCGAAAGCCAACTGCCTGACCTCATCTTGTCCGACTACAGCATGCCGCAGTTCGATGGCATGCGCGCGTTGACGATCGCGCATGAGATCTGCCCAGACGTGCCGTTCATCTTCGTGTCCGGCACCATCGGGGAGGAAACCGCCATCAAGGCGCTGAAGAGCGGGGCGGTGGACTACGTCCTGAAGCACGATCTGGCAAGATTGCCGCCGGCGATCGACAGGGCTTTGCAGGGCGTCCAGTCCATGATCGAGCAGCGCCGCGTGCTCGCCGCGCTGCAGCACAGTGAGCAGCGTTTTCGGCTTGCCGCTTCCACCGGAGATGTCTGGGACTGGGACGTGGCCTCGGGCATGGCGCATATTTCCGCCCAGTGGAAACAGCGGCTGGGCTACCAGGACCAGGACGTCGCGAACACGGCCGAGGCCTGGCTCGCACTTCTGGAGCCGGGCGACCGCCGGGTGGTGCTGGCGGCATTCGCGGCGCACCTCAAGGGGCGGCTTCCCTACGATGTGGAATACCGTGTGCGGACGAAGTCGGGAGACTTTCATTGGTTCCATGCCAAGGGGCAGGCGGTGTGGAACGAGCATGGGAGAGCCACCTACATGGCCGGATCCATGCTGGATATCACCGAGCGCAAGCGGGCCGAACTCAAAGTCCGGCGGCTGAATCGGGTGTATGCCGTATTGAGCGGCATCAACGCCTTGATCGTGCGGGTACAGAATCGGAACGAGCTTTTCCGTGGTGCCTGCCAGATCGCCGTCGATGTCGGGCAGTTCGACCTGGCCTGGATTGGAATGGCCAAGTGGGACATGCGGCGGGTGGTGCCGGTGGCCTGGAGCGGGGCCGGAGGCGACTACATCCGAAACATGCCCCTGAGCCTTGACGCTTCCGACCTGCAGCGCTTCGGCCTGATCGGGCGGGCGGCCACGGGACGTGAGGTCATCGTTGTGCAGGACGTCGCCACAGACCTGGACGCCGCGCATCGGCAGGAAGTGCTGGCACTCGGTGTGCGCTGCTTCGCCATCTTGCCGCTGTCCATCGCGGGGGGAGTCGTCGGCGTCATTGCCTTGTATGCCGGGGAGCCGGGGTTTTTCGACGAAGCGGGAATGGCGCTGCTGCGGGACCTGGCCGGCGACATCGCGTTTGCGCTGGACCATCTCGGGAAGTCCGAAAAACTGAACTATCTGGCCTACTACGATGCGCTCACCGGTTTGCCAAACCGCAGCCTCATGCTGGACCGCCTGAGCCAGTTGCTCCAGACGACCAACAACGAAACCGGTGAACGCAGCCCGGTCGCCCTGGTGCTGATGAACATCGACCGGTTCAAGAACATCAACGACATACTCGGGCGCCATGCGGGTGACGCATTGCTCAAGCTGGTGGCGCAGCGGCTCGTTGCGATATCGGGTTCGACAGACCGGCTGGCCCGGATCGGCGCAGACCAATTCGCCGTGGTCATGGCCTACCGGAGCGAGCCTGCCGAAGTTGCCCACGTGCTTGAAGACCAGGTGCTGGCCGCCCTCAGCCGGCCATTCGTGCTCGATGGGCGGGAGCTCTATTTGACATTCAGAATTGGCGTGGCCATGTTTCCCGGCGACGGCGAGACTGCCGATGCCTTGCTTGCCAATGCCGAGTCGGCATCGCGCACGGCCGCCGCGGCGGAAGGCCGCTACCAGTTCTATGCACCGTCCATGAATGCGCGGGTGATGGACAAGCTGAGCATCGAAAACAAACTGCACCGGGCCCTGGAGAGGAATGAGTTCTTGCTGCATTACCAACCCAAGGTCAGCCTTCTGGACGGAAGAATCACCGGTGCCGAAGCATTGCTGCGCTGGAACGATCCGGACAGGGGCCTGGTTTCCCCTGCATCCTTCATTCCCATCCTCGAAGAAACCGGGATGATTGTCGACGTCGGCCGCTGGGTACTGGAGAGGGCGCTTGCGGACTTTCGGGCGCTGCGGGACAGCGGCCTGGACCCACCCCGTGTTGCCGTCAATATCTCTGCCGTCCAGGTCAAGCGCAGGGATTTCCTCAAGCTGCTGGAAAAGGCGCTGGCCGGCTGCGGGCCCGAGCAAAACCTGCTGGACTTCGAGCTGACCGAAAGCCTGCTCATGGAAGACATCGAGACCAATGTGCGCTTGTTCCGTGCGATGCGGGAGATGGGGATTCGGCTGGCGATAGATGATTTCGGGACGGGCTATTCTTCCCTCAGCTACCTGAAGCGCTTCCCCATCGACTACCTGAAGATCGACCAGAGCTTTGTGCGTGAAATCACCACGGCTCCCGATGCGGCGGCGATCTGTGTTGCCGTCATCGACCTGGCGCACAACTTAAAGCTCAAGGTGATCGCCGAAGGGGTTGAGACCGACGAGCAGATGAGCTACCTTCGGCGGCGGCATTGTGATGAAATGCAGGGGTATTTATTCAGTCGCCCGGTGCCGATGGACCAGCTTGAGGCGCTCCTGCGGCGGCACATGACGCTCGACTTGCCAGAGCTGACCAGGGAAGAGCGAAAAACCATCCTGATCGTCGACGACGACGCCGGGGCGCTCTCGGCCATCAAGCGCTTGTTGCGCCATGAAGGCTACGAGATATTTACCGCCAATGGCGCGCGCGAAGGCTTCGAGATCCTGGCCCGCAACGACGTGCAGGTGATTCTTTCCGACCAGCGCATGCCCGAGATGAGCGGCTCTGAGTTCTTGTCACGGGTGCGTGATCTCTACCCCGACACGATCCGCATCGTTTTGTCTGGTTATACCGATCTCGAATTCATTTCGAATGCGATCAATCGGGGCGCGATCTACAAATTCTTGAGCAAACCATGGGACGACGAACTGCTTCGGAGAAACATCCAGGAAGCCTTCCGTCACCATGAGGTCGCAAAGCGGAAGTGCTGAAAAAGTGCTGAAAGAACGGTACCGAATGAACTCGTTTCCAAATCCCATGCTGAAGGTTGGCGAATGACAAACGCATTGAACCGGCGCATCTTGTTGGTGGATGACATGCCCGCCATCCATGACGATTTTCGAAAAATCCTGGTGACGCGCGCGCAGTCCGATCTGGATGAAGTCGAGTCGGCTCTCTTCGGTACCGCCACGCCGTCACCAACACCTGATTTCACCTTGGACTCGGCCTACCAGGGCCAGGAGGCGCTCGTCAAGGTGCGCGAGTCGCTTCTGGCAGATCGGCCGTATGCCGTGGCGTTTGTGGACATGCGCATGCCCCCCGGCTGGGACGGTGTCGAGACCATCGAGCATCTCTGGAAGGAAGACCCGAACCTGCAGGTCGTGATCTGCACCGCGTACGCGGACTATTCGTGGGACGAGGTCTTGCAACGCCTGGATGTGCGCGACCGACTGCTGATCCTGAAAAAACCATTCGATCCCATCGAGGTCTGCCAGCTGTCCAACGCCTTGACGGCCAAGTGGCAAGCCACGCGCCAGGCCGCGGCTCAGCTGGACCATCTTGAACAGCTGGTGCACGAACGTACGCAGCAGATCACGCAAGCCAATGCGGCCCTGCAGGCCGAGATGGTCGAGAGAAAACATCTGGAGGGCCAGCTGGTGCAGTCCGAAAAACTTGCCTCCATCGGGCAATTGGCGGCAGGCGTGGCCCATGAAATCAACAACCCCATTGGTTTCATCTTCTCCAACTTCGGGATGCTCGGCAAATACCAGCAGAGCCTGTTCGAGATGTTGCAGGCCTATCAGGACGCCGAACCCGGCATCACCGAGCCGACGCTGGTAAATGCTTTGCGCGAACTGCGCGAACGCATCGAGTTGGACTACCTGAAGGAAGACATTCCCGTGCTCATGAAAGAGTCGCTGGACGGCATCGTTCGCGTGCGCCAGATCGTCGCCGACCTGAAGGACTTCTCGCGGGTCGACTCTTCCTCGGATTGGCAGTGGTCGAACCTGCACCAGGGCATCGACTCGACTCTCAATATCGTGGCGAGCGAAATCAAATACGCAGCCGATGTGGTCAAGGAATATGGCGGCCTGCCAGACATCGAGTGCTTGCCGGCCCAGCTGAACCAAGTCATTTTGAACCTGGTCGTCAACGCGGCCCATGCGATGGGCGCCCGGCGGGGGACGATCACCATCCGCACCGGGGTTTCCAATGAAACGGTGTGGCTGGAGGTGCAGGACACAGGGGAGGGCATGAGCCCCGAAACACAGAAAAAGATCTTCGATCCCTTCTTCACCACCAAGCCTGTTGGCAAGGGGACCGGGCTCGGTCTGTCGCTGGCCTATGGCATTGTGCAAAAGCACCATGGCCGTATCGATGTCCACAGCGAGATCGGGAAAGGGACCAGCTTCCGTGTGGAGTTGCCGATGCGGCAGACACCACCAGACGCGGGCGTGTCGAAAGTCGGCCCATGAATACGTGCAGGGGGTTTTCAGCAGCCTGTTGGCTCTGGAGCAGCTGCCGTCGAGGCAATTCTCGAAAGGAATCGGCCATGCGTGTTTATCCCGTGTCCTGGATCACATCTGTGGCGCGACAGCGGGTGTCGATGCTGATGCGCCTGTTGATGACCGCGGCCTGCCTGGCTGTAGAGCCGGTATCTGCCGCATTGCTGGACGAGCCGATTCAGCCGATACCGCTGACGCTGAAACAAGACCCGGCCCGTGTCGAAATCGGGCGCCTGTTGTTTCGTGATCCCCGCCTGTCCAGCGACGGGCGTATCTCCTGTGCCAGCTGCCATGACATCGGCAAAGGTGGTGGTGATGGCCGTGATCATTCGATCGGCCTGAACGGCAAGCTGACCGATGTGAATGCACCGACGGTTTTTAATGCGGCGCTCAATTTCAAGCAATTCTGGAACGGCCGCGCCGATTCGCTGGAAGACCAGGTCGACCATGTGCTGCAAAGCCCGGTGGAGATGGGGTCGAAATGGGACGAAATCATCCAGAAAATCTCGAAAGACCCCAAGTACAAGGCTGCATTTTCCACCTCCTACAAAGACGGGGTGACCAAGGCGAACATCCAGAATGCGATTGCGACGTTCGAGCGCACCTTGATCACGCCGAATTCGCGGTTCGACAAATACCTCCGGGGTGACGAGAAGGCCATTTCGGCGGTGGAGAAGGCGGGATATGCCAGGTTCAAACAATATGGCTGCGTGGCTTGTCATCAAGGGGTGAATGTCGGTGGCAATATGTTTCAGAAGTTCGGCATCATGGGGGACTACTTCGAGAAGCGCGGCAATCCGACACAGGCCGACCTGGGGCGTTTTCTCGTCACCAAGATAGAGAGCGACAAACATGTGTTCAAGGTCCCCAGCCTGCGCAATGTGGCGCTGACGGCACCGTATTTCCACGACGCGTCGGCCAAGACGCTGGAAGAGGCGGTCGATGTCATGTTCCGATATCAGCTGGGCCGGGTCGCCTCCAAGGAGGACAAGGAATCGATCGTCAGGTTCCTCCATACCTTGACCGGTGAACTGGAGGGACGGCCATGAAGTGGTTCACACAACTGAACCGCTGGCTGGTGGCGGCGACAACGATCGTGCTGATGTCCGTCCTGGTGTTTCTTTATACCAAGACGCTGCACAGAGGGGAGGCCGATTATTTCGAGAACGTGGCCTTGCTGCGCCACTTGAAGCAGTTGGACGCCCAATGGGAACTGGATGTATTGAAGTCCAAGATCGGGATCAACACGCACTACGATCCGCTGGCCAACTCCCTGACGGAAATGAGCCGGTTATTGGACGATCTTGAGGTCGACTTTCAAACCCAGACCCATGATGAGGCCGCCGCTCTGGTGCAGGGGAGTGCACAGCTGCGCCAGGTGATCCAGGAGAAGTCGACGCTGATCGAGCGCTTCAAGTCGAACAACGCGGTACTGCGCAACTCGCTGGTTTTCTTGCCCACGGCAGCGGAAGACGTCGGCCAGTCCATGGGGGCGGCCGATCCGAACCTGCCGGCGGCATCGAGGCAAGTGCTCGGCAGCATCAACAAACTGCTGCTGGCGAGCATGCTTTTCAGCCAGACCGCGTCTGACGAAAGGGGCGCCGAAATCCAGGCCGGAATGCGTCAGCTGGAATCCGAAAGGCCATCGCTTTCGCCAGAGCAGCGGGAAAAGGTGGACGTCTTCAGCGCCCATGTCCGGACCATCTTGCGCGAGCAAAAAGGTGTCAACGAGCTCCTCAGCCGTATTGCGGCTGTGCCCACCGCGGAGCGCATCGACACGGTGAATAACGCGCTCAGTGCCGAGCAGCAGCGTGTTTCGGTGCAAGGCCAAAAATACAGGTCTTACCTGCTGGCTTTCTCTGCGGTACTGATTGTGTTGTTTCTCTACATGGCCGTGCGCCTGGTGCGCAGCCACACCGTGATCAACCGGGTCAACCGCCAGCTGCAAAGCGCCAATGAGCACCTGGAGCAGCGGGTGCAGGCGCGGACCCTTGAATTGCGCCAGGCCCAAAGCGAACTGATGACCACGGCGCGCCAGGCCGGCATGGCCGAAATAGCCACCAACGTGCTGCACAACGTAGGCAATGTGCTCAACAGCGTCAATGTGTCGGCTGGCGTGGTCACCTCCCGCATGCGTGCGTCCAAGGTCCAGGGGCTTACGCGTGCGACCGACTTGATGAACGAGCACAAGGAAGACCTGGGTGTTTTCCTGACAACCGACGCCAAGGGCAAGATGCTGCCTGGTTATCTGATCCAGCTGGCGGAGGTGCTGGTGGCTGAGCAACAAGGTGTCATCGATGAACTCGGCGCCCTGTCGAAAAGCGTGGACCATATCAAGGAGATCATTGCCACGCAGCAGGCCTACGCCGGCACATCCAGCGTGACCGAGCCGGTGCAGATTCAGGCTTTGGTGGAGGATGCGCTGCGCATGAATGTCGGGTCATTGACGCGCCATCAGGTGGCGGTCGAGAAGACCTATGCGCCGGTTCCCGAGCTCCTTCTGGACAAGGCTCGGATTTTGCAGATTCTGGTGAACCTGATCAGCAATGCCAAACAGGCCATGGACAGTGTCGTGGACCGCGAGCACCGGCTCATGCTCAATGTGGACGTGACGCAGGAGCGGAACCTGCGCGTGCGCGTGGCGGACAACGGCGTGGGCATCGCCCCGGAAAACCTGACCCGTGTCTTTGCGCACGGCTTCACCACCAGGCAAGGTGGTCATGGATTTGGATTGCACAGCGCCGTGGTCGCCGCCCGCGAAATGGGTGGATCGCTCGTCGCCGAAAGCGCAGGCCTGGGGGCCGGCGCCACGTTCACGTTGGAACTCCCCCTTCCCGAATCGAGGTGACCTATGAACAAGCCCCAAAATCGACGCATTCTGCTGGCTGACGACATGCCCTCCATCCACGAGGACTTCCGGAAAATTCTGCTGCCTGCCACGGCATTGGTTGATCTGGCCGATGTCGAGGCGGCATTGTTTGGTTCACCGATCAAGACGCCGACTGTCGATTTCATACTCGATAGCGCCCACCAGGGGCAGGAGGCCCTGACCAAGGTCCGCGAGGCACTTGAGTCCGACCAGCCTTATGCGTTGGCCTTCATCGACATGCGCATGCCCCCGGGCTGGGACGGTGTCGAGACGATCGAGAAATTGTGGCAGCATGACCCAAGGCTGCAGATCGTGATCTGCACGGCCTACGCGGACCAGTCATGGGTCGAAGTGTTTGGCCGCCTGGACGCGCGCGATCGCCTGCTGGTCCTGAAGAAACCATTCGATCCGATCGAGGTTTGCCAGCTGGCGAGCGCGCTCACGGTGAAGTGGCAAATGACCGAGGAAGCCGCCTTCAAGATGAACCAATTGGAGCAGGCGGTCGAGGAGCGAACCCGAGAGCTATCGGACGCCAACATCATCGTCCAAAACAGCCCGACCATCCTCTACCGTCTGCGTGGCGAGCCCGCGTTTCCGCTCATCTACATCTCGCACAACATCACCAAGTTTGGCCATGATCCGGTGGACCTGCTGCGAAATGCCGATTGGGCTGAAAGCCTGGTCGAGCCGGACGATCGGGTCAAGGTGATTGCAGCGATGGCGCGGGTGCTGGAGAAAGATGCCCAGGGCGCCTCCTTTGAGTTTCGCCTGCGCACAGGCGACGGGAGTCATCGCTGGGTCGAGAACCGCTACATCCCGGTACGGGACAAGGACGGAAAACTCATCGAGGTCGAGGGCATCGTCATCGACATCACGGAGCACAAGGCGGCGGAAGAAAAGATCACGCAACTTGCCCGCACCGATAGCCTGACCGGCCTGGCCAACCGCGCCACATTCACCGAACGGCTGCACCAGGCTTTTGCCGCGGCGCAGCGCGGTGCGACACCCTTTGCGATTTTCTACCTCGACCTGGACCACTTCAAATCTGTCAACGACACACTCGGTCATCCGGTCGGCGATCTGCTGCTGTGCGAAGTGGCCCAGCGGCTGCGTGCATGCACCAGGGAGTCCGATCTGGTGGCCCGCCTCGGGGGAGATGAGTTCGCAGTGTTGCAAGGGGAGATGACGGAGCCGGCGAACGCCGGTACGCTGGCGGCGAAGATCCTGAAAGAACTCGCTCTGCCCTATGTGTTGAATGGCAGCGAGGTGCGCATTTCGGCAAGCCTCGGTATCTGCCCGTATATGGCCGACAGCGTTGGACCGGACGCCATGGTGGTGCAGGCCGATCTGGCGCTGTATCGCTCGAAGGACGAAGGCCGCAACCAGTACCGGTTCCACTCCAACGAACTCGACTCGGCGGTTCAGCATCGCGTCATCCTCGGTGAAGAGCTGAAAAAAGCCATCGAGCAGGACCAGCTGGAGTTGTACTACCAGCCTCAGGTCGAGTTGTCGACCGGGAAAATCGTCGGCGTGGAGGCGCTGCTGCGCTGGAACCATCCGACGCGCGGGCTCCTGAACGCGAGTGCCTTCATCGCCATTGCGGAGAAGACCGGAAGCATCATCGCGCTGGGGCGGTGGGTGCTGAACGAGGCCTGTCGGCAAATGCGGGAGTGGCGCGACGTTGATCTTGCGCCGCAGGTGATGGCCATCAATCTGTCGCTGGGGCAGCTCAAAGGCGGCAACGAGCTGATACGCAACGTGACCGAGGCCCTGGCGAAGTGGCGGCTTGCCGCCTCCGACCTGGAGTTCGATGTGACCGAAGCCACGCTGGCCCAGATGACATGGACCCATAGCGACGTACTGCCCCGACTTCGGGAAATGGGCGTCAAGATCGCCATCGATGACTTCGGCTCCGAGTATTCGTCATTCGACTATCTGCAGACCTACCGGGTGAACCACCTCAAGATCGCGCAGTCGATGCTCAAAAAAGCCTCCGACGACCCGGCCAGCGCGGCAACCATCCGGGCCATCATCAATCTTGCGCGCGAAGCCCAGATCGGGGTCATCGTCGAAGGCGTGGAAACCGAGGCACAGCATGCCTTCCTGAGCTCAACCGGGGCTGCGACGCAAGCACAGGGACACTATTTCAGCAAGGCAGTGGATGTTGCCCATGCGAGCGAACTCCTGCTGCAGGGGGCGATGGGACACATTTCGACAAAAGACGATTTCGTGGCGTCTGATTCTGTGGCCGAAAAGAGTGGCTTTGAACGCTGAATCAGCGGATCCTATAGAACGCTTCCAAGCTTTTCGCGCAAATTCTGTCGAGGCGGGTATTGATTTTTCAACTCAAGGAGACAACGATGAAAGCGATTCGACGGGGCATGCAAATCCTGCTTCTGATGTATGGCTGCTCCGCGCTTGCGCAAGACGTGCAGCGCGGAACGGAGGCGGATGTGAAGAAGATGATTGATGATGCCTTGGTCTATATCAAGGAAGTCGGCCTGGAGAAGGCGTTCAAGGAATTCGACAACCAGGACAACAAGCGATGGCATTACAAGGATCTCTATGTCTTCTGCGAAAAAATGGATGGCATGATGGACTGCCACGGCGCCAATAGCGCATTGGTCGGAAAGAATCTGTTTGAGATGCAGACGGTCGATGGCCAATATTTTGTCAAGGACTGCATCGATATCGTTCGGAAAAGCGGCAGCGGTTGGCTCAACTACAAGCGCGCCAATCCCCTGACCAAGCAGGTGGAGGACAAGAGGGTTTTTGTCACTAAAGTTTCCGGATACGATGGCTTCATTGGTACCGGCATCTACAAGCCATCTTCAAACTGAGGATTCTTTGTCGAGAGCCCGCATGATGCAGGTAATGGATCGGCGCCGATGAAATTGCTTCGCAATGCGACCACCGGCAGCCGAATACTATGGGCGCCAACCAGCTTGCTGGGCGTGTTGGCGGTCTTATTGGGCATTGCCTTCTGGGGAATGCGCGTACAAGACAGCAGCCTTGACAAAGCCTTGCATGACATCGTCAAGAAGACCGATGCCGTCGCCAACATCAAAAGTGGCGCTACGACCTCTCATGCAAAGACCTATCGCATCCTGACGCATATAGAAACCCACTACCCAAATCAAAAGGTTGTCGAGGAAATCGCGGACGTGCGCTCCGAGATGAATAAAACCTTGGCTTACCTCGTCGAGATGGCCAAGTTGGATGACCTGTCAGACGAAGAGCGGCAGATCCTCAAGGCGAACTACAAGAACGCCAAGGAATATCAAATCCTCATGCAGGACACGTTGGAAATTGCGCTGGTTGAAATCGTGCAGGGTGTCGTCTTCATGATGCAAGCCGACAAGAAATTTGTCGAATTGACGCGTAGCCTGGATTTATTGCAAAGGGCACAGGATCGCTCGATGGAGCAGTCGTATACCGCGATCAAGCAAACCACCAACGTGATTCTGGGCGTGTTGCTGGTGGTGGGGGTCGGCGCGCTCATTTTGTTTTTCGGTCGGGTGCTGGGCCGTTCCTACACGGTTGCGGAGGAAAAGAGGGAAGTACTTCAGGCCTTCAACCAGGAGCTTGAGATGCGTGTCGAACAGCGAACCCAGCAGTTGGAAGCCGAGTTTGCCAAGGTATCGGCCCTCAACCACAGCATGGCCATAGAGAGCACTGAGCGACAGAAGGCCGAAGAGAAATACCGCGCCATCTTCGAGCATGCGACCGAGGGCATTTTTCAGCTCTCGCTGACGGGGCGCATTGTTTCCGCGAACCTGGCCCTGGCCGGCATCTTGGGCTACGACACGCCGGAGCAGCTTCAAGAAGCGATCGGCGACATCGCCACCGAGGTCTACGTCGATCAGTTACAACACGGCGAAGCGCTGACGCTGTTGGTTCGAGATGGATCGATCTCGCAGGTCGAAATGGCGGCGCGGCGCAAGGACGGCAGCCTGATCTGGGTTTCGGTGACGGCCCGGCTGGTGCGTGGTGCAGACGGCACGATCCTGTTTTATGAAGGAACCATGCATGACGTGACCCGGCGCAAACAAACCGAAGGCGCCTTGCACAAGGCGCAAACCGACCTGCTTGCAAGTGCACGCCAGGCGGGTATGGCCGAGATTGCGTCCAATGTGCTGCACAACGTCGGCAATGTCCTCAACAGCGTGAACGTCTCGGCCAGCCTGGTAAACCGGACGATGCGCGAATCCAGGGCGCTTGGGTTGGTCAAGGCCGTCGAGCTGATGAACGGGCAGGGGGCGGACCTCGGCCGCTTCCTGACCGAGGACGATAAGGGCAAGCTGCTGCCAGGCTACGTCAGCAAGGTGGTCGCGGCGCTGGTGGAGGAGCAGCGAGGCGTCATTGGGGAGCTGGAATCGCTGACCAAGAGCATCGAGCACGTCAAGGATATCGTGGCCATGCAGCAGTCCTATGCCGGTGGGGTGAACCTGGTCGAGTCGCTGCAAGTCCGTGATCTGCTGGAGGACGCCCTGCGCATGAGCGCCACATCTTTGGCGCGGCGGCGCGTGGAAGTGGTCCGTGACTATGCCGATTTGCCCTTGCTGCTGCTGGACAAGCCCCGCTTGCTGCAAATCCTGGTCAACCTGATTGGCAATGCCGGGCAGGCGATGGAAGCCAGGGAGGGCGGGACGCGCCGCGTCACGCTGCGGGCCGATATCACCGGTGCGGCCGATGAACGCCACCTGCGGATCCGGGTCGAGGACGAGGGAGAAGGCATTGCGCCCGAGAACATGGAAAGCATCTTTGCCCATGGCTTTACCACGCGCAAGACCGGCCATGGCTTTGGCTTGCACAGCTGCATCCTGGCGGCCCAAGCCATGGGCGGAACGCTCACAGCGCACAGCGACGGGGTGGGCAAGGGGGCGACCTTCACGCTGATGCTTCCGGTCAAGTCCATGGAAAAAATGCATGACCATGCATGACCATGCATGACCGTGTTTGACGACCAAGGCTGAATGGCCCACGGTCGTTACGGTTACAGTTGCAGTTACAGTTAAGCCTCCAATGGCCGAAGACAGCGGTAGCCACATTTGTCCAGACCTCTGCGGCGCTGACTTCTGTGGCGCCATCTACAACCCATCTCCGCTCGACACTCCCCGGAAACAAACAATCCATGAGAAACCTGAAGATTTCCACCAAGCTGACCGCCGCCTTCGCCCTGATGGTGGCAATGCTGCTCGCATTGGCGGCAGCCGGCTTGCTCCAGATGGCGACCATGTGGCGGCAGACGGAAAACGTGACCGCCGACTTGCTGCCGAGCGTGGCAGTCCTGGGCACCATGAACAGCGCCGCTTCGGATTTCAGGATCACGGAGTTCCAGCATGTGGTGAACAGAAGCAGCCCCGGCAAGGCCAAGGTCGAAAAGGTCATGGCCAAGCAGCTCGAGTCGTTCAATGCCCGGTTGCAGCGTTATGCCGCCCTGATCGGCGACGCAGAAGAACGCAAGGTGTATGACGGTTTCCTGACCGAATGGCAACAATATCTCAAGATTCATGAGGACCTGCTGCTCCAGTCCCGGGATAACGATACGGAAGAGGCCAGAAAGATTCTGGAAGGTGATTCTCAAAAGACTTTCGATGCGGCGAAAGCATCGTTGGAAAAACTGGTCGAACTGACTGCCAAAGGCTCCGCTGAAGCGTCCGCCTCGTCCGCATCGGCCTACACCACGGCCCGCATCACCTTCATCGTGGTTGCTGTGGTTGGCGTTCTGTTGGCGCTCATCGCAGCGTGGCTGTTGATTCGTGCGATCACGCGGCCCCTGAACACGGCCGTTGCGGCCATCGAAAGAGTGGCGAGTGGCGACCTGGATGTGCGGGTCGAATCCAACACCAATGACGAAACAGGTCTGCTGCTCAAGGCACTGCAAGGCATGCAGGAATCCTTGACCCGCACGGTGGGAACCGTGCGCAGCAACGCCGAAGGCGTGGCCACGGCCAGCGCACAGATTTCACAGGGCAACCACGACCTGTCGGCGCGCACCGAGCAGCAGGCCAGCGCACTCGAGCAAACCGCGGCCTCGATGGAAGAGCTGAGCTCCACCGTCAAGCAAAACGCCGACAACGCGCGCCAGGCCAACCAGTTGGCCATGAGCGCGTCCACCGTGGCCGTGCAGGGTGGCGAGGTGGTGGGCCAGGTGGTGGAGACCATGAAGGGCATCAACGACAGCTCGAAGAAGATTGCCGACATCATCAGCGTGATCGACGGTATTGCCTTCCAGACCAACATCCTGGCCTTGAATGCGGCGGTGGAAGCCGCGCGGGCTGGCGAGCAGGGGCGTGGCTTCGCGGTGGTGGCCAGTGAAGTGCGCAGCCTGGCCGGGCGCTCGGCCGAGGCCGCCAAGGAGATCAAGAACCTCATCAGCGCCAGCGTGGACCGGGTGGCGCAAGGCTCGGCGCTCGTCGATCAGGCCGGCGTGACGATGCAGGAGGTGGTGAGCTCGATCCGGCGCGTGACCGACATCATGGGCGAGATCAGCGCGGCCAGCTCCGAGCAAAGCCAGGGCGTGGCCCAAGTCGGCGAAGCCATCACCCAGATGGACCAGGCCACGCAGCAAAACGCCGCACTCGTCGAAGAAATGGCGGCCGCGGCCAGCAGCCTGAACACACAGGCGCAGGACATGGTGGGGGCCGTTGCCGTATTCAAGCTGGCTGCAGGCGGCGGTGCTGCGGTGGCGGTCCGGCCAACGCCGCCGGCCGCTGCAAAGTTTGCCGACCACGGCGCCGCGGCCAACAGCACACCGCGCAAGACCAGCGTGGCGCCAAAGAAGGCCGTGCACCATGCCCCCGTCAAACCCAAATCGGCCGCGCTTTCTGCGCCAGCCAAACCTCAATCCGCGACGGTGAAAGACGCGGGCGAAGACGACGGGTGGAGCAGCTTCTGACGTTTGTTCAGGCCCGCTTGCCGATTTCGGCGACTTCACGCGTCCAGGCTTTGGACTGCTCGCTCAGGCTCAGGCCCAGGCCCGGACGTGTTGGCACCAACATACGGCCGTCCTTGATTTCCAGGCGTTCGTTGAACAGCGGCTCCAGCCAGTCGAAATGTTCAACCCAGGGCTCGGTCGCATAGACCGCGCCGAGGTGCACGTGCAGTTCCATCGCGAAATGCGGGCCGAGGGCCAGGCCCGCGTTCTCGGCTTGCGCGGCGATGCGCAGGAACGGCGTGATACCGCCCACGCGTGGCGCATCGGGCATCAGGTAGTCGGCCGCACGGTGGCGAATCAGCTCGGCGTGTTCGGCCGCGGAAGTCAGCATTTCGCCGGTGGCGATGGGGGTGTCGAACTGCGCGGCCAGCGCGGCGTGGCCTTCGTTGTCGTAGGCGTCTAGCGGCTCTTCGATCCAGACCAGGTTGAACTGTTCAAAAATACGGCACATGCGCTGGGCGGTGGGGCGGTCCCACTGCTGGTTGGCGTCGACCATCAGCGGCGTGTGCTCCCCGAGGTGCTTGCGCACGGCTTCGACACGCTGGATGTCGAGCGCCTGGTCGGGTTGACCCACCTTGAGCTTGATGCCGCCAATGCCGCGTTCGCGCGACGCCGTGGCGTTCACCAGGAGTTGCGCCAGAGGCGTGTGCAGGAAGCCGCCCGACGTGTTGTAGCAACGGACCGAGTCGCGTTGCGAGCCGAGCAGCTTGGACAGCGACAGGCCGGCGCGGCGCGCCTTCAGGTCGTACAGCGCCACATCGAAGGCGCCAATCGCTTGCACGGCCATGCCGCTGCGGCCGACCGATGCGCCGGCCCATTGCAGCTTGGTCCAGAGTTTGGAGATGTCGTTCGGGTCTTCGCCGATGAGCGCGGGGGCGATTTCCTTGGCATGCGCAAACTGGCCAGGGCCGCCGGCGCGCTTCGAATAGCTGAAGCCCAGGCCCTTGTGCCCATCCTTGGTCTCGATTTCCGCGAAGAGCATGGCGATCTCGGTCATCGGTTTCTGGCGGCCGGTCAGCACCTTGGCGTCGCTGATGGGATTGGCCAGCGGCAGGTAACACGAGGAGACGCGAACCCAGGCGATGCTGTCCGCTGCGAGCGGGTTGTTGGAAGTCATGGGTTGGGGACTTTCTCGGAAATTCATTCGATGGAAATCTTGCCGGTCTCGATGACCTTCTTCCAGCGGGCGTATTCCTGCTGCTGGAAGCTTGCAAACTGGGCTGGTGTGTTGGCCACTATTTCAAAGCCGATGGAAGTGAACTGGTCTTTGACCTTCGGGTCGTTCAGGGCTTCGACGAAGGCGGCGTGGGCCTTGTCGCGAATGGCCGTGGGCAGGCCCTTCGGCGCCACGATGGCCTGCCACGAGGTGACTTCCACATTGGGCACGCCGGCTTCGGCCAGGGTCGGCACATCGGGCAGCACCGCGGAGCGCTTGGCACTGGTGATGGCCAGGGCGCGCATCTTCCCGCCCTTGATGTACTGGACCACCGCATTGATGTTCTGGAACGAGGCGTCGACCTGTCCGCCAATCAGGTCGGTGTGCGCAGGGGCGCCGCCCTTGTAGGGAATGTGCACGCCGGTGGTGCCGGTCTGTTGCCAGAACAGTTCAGCCGTCAGGTGGTCGCTGCTGCCGTTGCCCGCCGAGGCAAAGCTCATCTTGCCGGGGTGGGCTTTCTCGAATGCGATGACATCGGCTACGGACTTGTGGGGCGAGTTGGCCGGGACCACCAGCACGTTGGGCGACTGGACCGCGACCGTGATGAGGTCGAAATCTTGCAGCGGGTCGTATTGCATGCCCTTGATCAGGTGCGGCGTGATGACCAGGGGACCGAGCGAAGTCACGAGGAAGGTATAGCCGTCGGGTGCGGCGCGCTTGACGAACGTGGCGCCGATGGTGCCGGTCGCGCCCGCGCGGTTGTCGACGAGAAAGCCCTGCTTGAACTTCTCGGTGAGCCGAGGGCCCACGGCGCGGGCGACCTGGTCGGTCGAGCCGCCAGGAGGGAAGGGCACGACCAGGGTCACGGCCTTTTCGGGCCAGGCTTGGGCATGGGCGCCGAGGATGGACAGGCCGAGAGCGACGGCCGTCAGGTATTTTTTCATTCCAGTCTCCAGTTGATTTCAATTGATTGGTGCCGAGGCGCCGCGTTTCGAAATAGATAACGTTGTCATTTCCTGCGTTTTACGCCTGCTGGCGTGTCAGCGCAATAGGTGGAATTTCCAGTGTTACCCTGATCGCCATAAAATGCTAGCGTTGTCATGGCGCTGCCACGTGGCGCTTTGCCATGGTTTGGCCATGGTTTCGCCGCCTGTCGCCTTTTGTTTAACCCCCAGCCTCCATACCGATGAACACCGCAGTACCCTTCAAGGCCGCCACGCTACACGACGTGGCCCGCGAGGCCGGTGTGTCTTTGATCACCGCCTCCCGGGCGCTGACCAACCCGAAGCTGGTCTCGGACAGCACCATCCTGAAGGTGCAGGCCGCGGCGGAGGCCGTCGGCTACATCCCGAACCTGCTGGCCGGCGGGTTGAAGTCCAGACGCAGCTTCATGGTGGCGGGCCTGGTGCCAGCCATCTCGGTGGCGCAGTTTCTGCCGACAGTGCAGTCGTTGACGGAAGTGCTCTCGGGTGCCGGCTATCAGCTCATCCTCGGGCAGACGGGCTACGACCATGCGCGAGAAGAGGCGCTGATCAACACGATGATGAGCCGTCGCCCGGACGGCATCGTCTTCACGGGCCTGATGCGCTCGGCCACGGCGCGCGAACGATTACGGCGCGCGGGCATACCGGTGGTCGAGACCTGGGACCTGAGCGAACGGCCGGTGGACATGCTGGTGGGGTTCTCGCACCTGAAGGTGGGCAGTGCCATTGCCGGCTACTTCCTGGGGAAGGGTTGGCAGCGGGTTGGCATTGCCACTGGCGACGACCATCGGGGCGCCCTGCGCCGGGAAGGCTTTCTGGCCGCCTTCGGACGGGACGTGCCGACCGCCGTGGTGCCCGCGCCAAGCAGTCTTGAGCTGGGCCGCCGGGCGCTGTCGGAGTTGCTTCAAAAGGACTCAGGCTTGCAGGCGATCTACTGCAGTTCAGACCAATTGGCGCAGGGCGTTTTGGCCGAGGCGCTGGCCCGCGGAATCCGTGTGCCGGAAGAATTGGCGGTGTGCGGCTTCGGCAATGCCGACTTCGCCGCCCACATGCAGCCTTCGCTGACGACGGTACATGTCGATGGCGCAGAGATCGGAAGGCTTGCGGCGCAGCTGGTCATCGACCGCTGCAACGGCACGCCCATCAAGAACCCCATCGTGGATGTCGGCTTTCGCATCATCGAGCGTCACTCGACTTCGTTGAATCACGCTTGAGCCGCGCATTGGCCGGTGTCGGCGGCTTTACCTTTGGATGCGTCCGGGTTTGCCATTTCAAGTGATAATGATTCCTATTAACTTGAAAGTGGCAAACGCAATTCATTGCGGCTGGACGAAGACATGCAGAAAACACAGCATCAGGAAACCTTGGGCGAGGCCGCAGATATCGGGTCTGTGCTCATCGCGAATCGCGGCTTGTTGGTCAACGTCGCCAATGCCATCACGGGCTGCCGCTGCCGCGCGGAAGATGTGGTCCACGATGTGTTCATCAAGGTTAGCGAGGCTGCGCCGGTCGAGTCCCTGCGCCAACCACTGGCGTACTTGATCCGGGTGGTGCGCAACCTGGCGATCGACCACTACCGGCGCCGTGCGTTCGAGTGCATCCACTACATCGACGAGGAAAACGGCTTCGACGTGGCCTCGCCCTATGCCGGGCCGGAGGCCACCGCGATGCACCGAGACCTGTTGCTGCAGGTCTCGAATGTCCTGGCCAGCTTTCCGCAGCGCACCCGCCGGGCCTTCGAGATGGTGCGCATCGACGAGCATTCCCTTAAAGACGCCGCCGCCGAACTGGGCGTGTCCCAGACCCTGGTGCACTTCATGGTCAAGGAAGTGACCGCGCAATGCCAAAGCTGTGTCCTGGGCATGGCGCCCGAAGGCTGCGCCGCAGGCGAAGGCGAAGGGGTAAAGAAGCCGCGTGCTCGTTCGTCAAGAAGCATCGCTGCCAGCATGGCAAAACAGCACTAGGGAGAGCACAAATGGGTTTTGACAGCAAAGAAACGATTTTTCGCGTGGTGGTCAACCACGAAGAACAATATTCCATCTGGCCCGAATACAAGGACGTGCCACCGGGCTGGCGCGACGTTGGTTTTGGCGGCGACAAGCAGGCCTGCCTGGCGCATATCGAAGAGGTGTGGGTCGACATGCGGCCACTGAGTTTGCGCCAGCACCTGGCGGGGCAGGCGGAGGCATAAGACTTGTTCCCGGTACTGTGTTTTCCCAATGCCGGGGCGGGCGCCAGCATGTATGCGCCTTGGTGTCGCCATCAACCTGCAGGGCTGGCCATTCGGCCGACCGAGTTACCCGGGCGCGGAAGCCGCATGAACGAGCCCTTCGCCGAGAGCCTGGATGCCCTGGTGTCCCAACTTGCTGCGGAAATACCAATCAAGCTGCTGCGCCCCTACGCGCTGTTCGGGCACAGCCTGGGTGGGTTGATCGCCTATGAGCTGGCCCATGCGCTGGTGGCGATGGGGGCTCCCGCGCCTGCCGCCTTGTTCATTTCGGCTACCTCGGCACCCGGCTGGCGTGACGAGCACCGCTACCGCTCTATGCAGAGCCCGGCCCAATTGAAGGACGAACTGCGTCGCTTGAATGGCATGCCCGATGAGTTGCTGGACAACGCGGAACTGATGGACCTGGTGCTGCCCGTGCTGGCGGCGGATTTCCGTTTGTGCGCCAACTGGGTGGCGCGCCAGCGCCCGCCATTGAACTGCGCGCTTCATGTCTTCGGCGGCAAGAGTGATCCTTGCACGACGGCATCGGCACTGGCGGCCTGGCAGCGCCAGACCACGGGCACATTCAGCATGGAGATGTTCGAGGGCGACCATTTCTATCTGCGCCGCCACGCGCGCAGCTTGCTGCAACGGCTGCAAACCTGCCTGCTGCCGCAGCTTGCTGAGGCGGCGTGATGATCAGCGTGCATGATGGTGTGATGGCTGCGGTAGAGCCTTGTTATGCCCTGGAGCCCGTCCACTGCGCGTTCCAGGGGCGGGTGCGTTGCTGGCTGCTGCGCTTGAAGCTGGGGCGCGAACCAGATGCCGCGGTGTTGGGCATGCTGGCCCCTGCGGAGCACAAGGCGCTGCACCGTCTGCAACAAGGGGACGACCGGCTGCGTTATGCCTGCACCCGCGCTGCCTTGCGCCAGATATTGGCCCAGGAATACGGCCTGCCGCCTGCGCTGCAAATAGTGCACAGCGCCTCTGGCAAGCCCATGTTGGCCGATGCCGATTCCACGGGCCTGGCGTTCAACGTATCCCATTCCGGCGCGCGGGCACTCATTGCGGTGACCCGGGCCGGGCAGGTAGGGGTCGATATCGAAAGATCGATTCCGCTGGAACTGGCCGGCTTGGCCGAGCTGGTCTGCACACCCCAGGAGCGCGCCCGCCTGTCCCGCCTGCCGGTGGCCGAGCAGCACGCGGAGTTTTTTCGCCTATGGGTTGGCAAGGAGGCCGTGCTCAAGTCGGTCGGCGTGGGCATCGCTGGCGAACACATGCCACGGCTGGCGCTGCTCGCCGACGGCAGTGTGCAAGCCCAGGCGCCACTGCCGTTTGACGCCGACCTCATCCACCTTGTCCACCTTGTCCACCTTGTCCAACTGGAAATGCTGACCTGCACCAACGGCTATAGCGCTGCCGTTGCCTTGTCGTCCGCCTTCCATTAACCACAGACCACAGACATGTTTGAACTCACCATTGAACCGGGTTTCCCGCTGCGCGTCAGCCCGGCGCAGCCCGGCGTCCACCTTGCCTCGGCACAGCCACAACTGCAAACCCTGGTGGACCAGCACCTGCTGGAGGCGGGAGGCATCTTGTTCTCCGGCTTCGACGTCGGTGGGGCCGAGGCCTTTCGTGCCTTTGCCGCGTCCTTTGGTCATCCGCTGTTGAACTACGAGTTTGGCTCGACCCCGCGCAGCAAGGTCCACGGCGGTGTCTACACCTCGACGGAGTACCCCGCGCACCAGCATATTCCCCTGCACAACGAGCAGGCCTACACCCGTGAATGGCCGATGAAGATCTGGTTCTACTGCGACCTGGCGGCGCAGCAGGACGGGCAGACGCCGATTGCCGACAGCCGCGCGATCTACCGCGACATGGACCCCGACATCCGGCAGCGTTTTGCGGAAAAGGGCCTGATGTACCTGCGCAACTACGGCAACGGCCTGGACCTGCCCTGGCAGAGCGTGTTCAACACCGACAGCCGCGCCGAGGTGGAAGCCTATTGCACGCGGCACGACATCGCCTGGGAATGGTCGGACGAAGGCGATCTGCGCACGCGCCAGCGTTGCCAGGGCGTGGCACGGCATCCTGTCACCGGAGACGGCGTGTGGTTCAACCAGGCGCACCTGTTTCACATTTCCGCGCTGGACGCCGAGACCCGCGAGGTGCTGGTCGACAGCGTCGGCGAAGACAAGCTGCCGCGCAACGTCTACTACGGCGACGGCAGCCCGATCCCCGATCAGGAACTGGACCAGGTGCGCGCGGTGCTGGAGCGGCACAAGGTGGTGTTCCCCTGGCAGCAGGGCGATGTGCTGATGCTGGACAACATGCTCGCGGCCCACGGCCGCGCACCGTTCAAGGGGCCGCGCAAGGTGCTGGTGGCCATGGCCGAAGGGCATGGCCAGGCATGAGTCTGACTTCTGTGCCGCCTTCCATCGTGCCGGCCCTGTCGGCGCAGCGCATTGCCGTGGCGTATCAAGACCAGCCGGTGTTCAGCGGCCTGAGCCTGGACATCGCGGCGGGCAAGATCACCGCGCTGTGCGGGCCCAACGGCTGCGGCAAGAGCAGTTTGCTGCGCAGCCTGGCGGGACTGCAGCCGCTGCGCGAGGGCGAGGTGCGGGTCCATGGGCGGCCGTTGGCCGACTTCAAGCGCAGGGAGCTGGCCCGCACGCTGACCATGCTCGCGCAATTCAACCAGCCGCCCGAAGGCCTGACGGTGGCCGAGCTGGTGGCCTATGGGCGCTACGCCTTCGGCGGCATGTTTTCCGGCCCCTCCCGCCAGGACCGGGCCGTCGTGGCGGACGCCATGGCCGCCACCGGTTTGCATGCTTATGCCGAGCGGCAGGTCGCCGAGCTCTCGGGCGGCGAAAGGCAGCGCGCCTGGATCGCCATGGCCCTGGCCCAGGAATGCGGTATCTTGCTGCTGGACGAGCCGACCACGTACCTCGACATCCACCATCAGATCGATGTGCTGCAGGAACTGCGCAGGCTCAACCGCGAACGCGGTTTGACCATCGTGTGGGTGCTGCATGAACTCAACCAGGCCGCGGCCTTCAGCGACCACATCGTGCTCATGCGCGCCGGGCAGATACTGCACCAGGGCACGCCCGACGCCATGCTCCGCCCCGCCTGCCTGTCGGAAACATTCGGCCTGCCGATGCTGCGCCTGGACCACCCCGAAAGCGGCGAACCGGTGTGCCTGCCGTCCTACCGCGGAGCGGCGGCCGTCGCCCAAACCCCCGACGCCATCCAGCGCGCGGCATGACGGCATCCATCGCTCGCTGGCCCGGTCTGCGTATCGGGCGCTCGGTGCCGCTGGGTGTTGCCGGTGTGCTGGGTGCTCTGGGCCTGTTGTTGGTGTTGGCACTCGCCGGCCTGCGCCTGTGGCCGGACCTGTGGGCGTGGTTCTACTCCGATGCGGCCACCCCAGCGGGGCAGCTTGCGCATTTGCTGCTGTTCGAGCTGCGCCTGCCGCGCGTATGGGCCGCGCTGGTGGCGGGTGCGGCCCTGGGTTTGTCGGGCGTGTTGTTGCAGGCGTTGACGCGCAATTCCCTGGCCGCGCCGGACCTGCTGGGCGTAACCGGCGCGGCCCAGCTCGGCGTGTTCGCCGCCATCATGCTGCCCGCGCTGGGCGGCGTCGCCACGGTGCCGCTGCTGTTCGTCTGCGGCTTGCTCGGGGCTGCGCTGTCCATGCTGGCGGCGGGCGGCTGGCGCGCCTCGGCCTTGCGCCTGATCTTGGCGGGCACGGCTTGTTCGCTGTTTTTCAGCGCCGTGTCTATGTTCTTGCTGAGCATCTTCGAAGACGACATCGCCAGCGTAGCCTTGTGGAGCAACGGCGTGCTGTACCAGCCTGGCGCGGCGGGCCTGCTTACCGTGCTGCGCTGGCTGTGCCTTCCGCTGCTCGTGGTGCCGTTGCTGCTGCGGTCCCTGGAGGTGAGCGCCCTGGGCGACGATGCGGCCCGCGCGGTGGGCGTGCAGCTCAAGCGTTTGCGCTTCGTCACCATGGCGGTCGCCACACTGTTTGCCGCGGGCGCCATCGCCGTGGCCGGCCCGATGGGCTTCGTCGGCTTGATCGCGCCGAACCTGCTGCGCGCCGCCGGCGTGTACCGGCTGCGCCGCCTGGCGCCGCTGGCGGCCCTGTGGGGCGGCGTGATCCTGCTGGCTGCCGACAGCCTGGTGCTGGCCCTGAAGCTGGACGCGACGCTGTCGACCGGTGTCATGGTGGCCGTGGTGGGCACGCCCCTGCTTCTGCTGCTGATCCACCGCCACCGCTTTTGGACCGGGGCAGAAACGCCAAGCCAGGGCGCATTGCGCTTCAAGCCGTCCTTCCGGGGCTTCGTGGCGGGCTGCCTCTTGCTGCTGGCGGCCTTGGCTGCTTTTGCCACCGCCTATGGCGAGACCTGGCTGAGCCCGGTGCGCTGGTGGGGCGCTGCCTTTGGCGGCGACACGGTGACCGGGCTGCTGGCGGATCTGCGTATTTTCCGCCTGCTGACGGCCATGCTGGCCGGCGCCTTGCTCGCTGCCAGCGGCGCCTTGCTGCAAAGCGTGGTGCGCAACCCGCTGGCCGGCCCCGAGGTGCTGGGCGTGACCCAGGGCGCTGGTTTGGCGGTGCTGCTGGCCTTGCTGGCCGCTGCGGCGCCGTCGCGCCTGGTGCTGCTGGCCGCGGCCTTGCTCGGTGGTGCCGCGGTGCTGGTGCTCACGCTGCTGCTGAACCGCCGCCATCGGCTGGCGGCGTTGCCGGTGGCCTTGACCGGCATCGCGCTGGGCGGCCTGTGCGCGGCGCTGTCGCAGTGGTTGATGGTGCAAAACAGCATGGAGCAGGCGCGTCTTCTGGTGTGGCTGGTCGGCGGCAGCTACGGCCGCAGCGCTGTCGACGCGGGTGTATTGCTGCCCTGGCTGTTGTTGTCGCTGCCGCTGCTGTATGCCCTGGCAAAGCCGCTGGACCTGCTGGCGCTGGGCGAGCAGGGTGCGGCCACGCTGGGTGTGCCGGTGGCCCATCTGCGCCTGCTGGCCCTGGCCCTGGCCACCGTGCTGGCCAGCGCGGCGGTGGCCATCGTGGGGCCGGTCGCGTTCGTGGGCCTGGTGGCGCCGCATTTTGCCAAGCTGCTGGGCTTTCATGCGCACCGCCAGCGCCTGCCGGTGGCCATGCTGCTCGGCGCGATCCTGCTGGGCTTGGCCGACGTGCTGGGGCGCAGCCTGCTGGCACCCACCGAGATCCCCGCTGGCGCCATGACGGCCTTGATCGGCGCACCGTATCTGCTGGGCATGCTGGTCGTCGGCCGCCGCCAGCACGGCCGCCCATGAGCAGCCTGGCCGACCTGCTGCCGCCGGCCTGGGCTGCGCACGGAAGGGCCATTCACCTCGGCATGCCCGGGGCCGGCCTGGGGCCGGGGCAACTGCTGCCTGCCAGCAGCTTGCCCGCGCATTTGCCTCGGTTGCTGGACGCCATGCGCCAGCACTACGCCGGCGACGATGCCCGGGCGCTGTTGTCGCAGTGGAGCAAATACTATTTCAGCCTGGTGATTCCTGCCGCCGTGGCGGTGGCCCAGTGCCTGCGGCGGCCGCTGCACATGCCTTTGCACGCCAGCTTTCTTTGGCTGTGTGAGGGCATGCCGCAGGCCTTGTGCCTGCCCGCCGATGCCGTGGGCGCGCCGAGCGAAGACCCGGCGTCGCGCTACCGCTCGCTGTGCGTGGACCACCTGGCGCCGCAGATCGAAGCCCTGGCGGCGGCCGTGCGCATCGCCCCGCGGGTGTTGTGGAGCAACGTGGGGCATACGCTGGAATACGCCTTGTCCAGCGTGGACGCAGAGGCTGCAGCGGAGCGGGCCATGCTGTTCGAGCGGGCCATGTTTTTCGACACCGATGCACCCAACCCCCTGCGCCATGCGATCCGCTACGTCAAACCCGCGTCGCCGGTGCTGCCCGATCCTTTGCGGGTGCGGCGTGTCTGCTGCCTGCGCTACCTGTTACCCGGAGAAGAACTGCTGTGTTCAAGCTGCCCCTTGCTGTTGAAGCTGCCCGAGCCCAAACTCGAAGAACAGATGCGTTTGCTGCACGCCTGCGGCAGCGCATGATGCGGGCGGTTTTCGCGGCCCTGATCCTCTGGTGTGCGAGTAAGAGCATGGGCACGGCGATGGCCGCCACGGACGTGGTGGGCCTGCGCAGCGCGGTGCTGCCGCCGCATCCTCAGCGCATCGTGGCACTCGAATTCATTTTGGCCGAGTCCCTGGCGTCGCTCGGCGTCACGCCGGTCGGCATGGTCGACCCCGCGCGTTACCGCGCCTGGGTGGGCTACGACAACGCCCGCTTCGCCCATGTGCCCGACGTGGGCACGCGCCAGCAGCCCAGCCTGGAGGCCATCGCCCGTCTCAAGCCCGACCTCATCGTCGGCCTGAGCTTTCGCCACGCGGCCTTGTTCGACGCGCTGCAGCGCATCGCGCCCACGGTGCTGTTCGACTTTTATGCCGCCGACATGCGGGTCAACCAGCTCGACCACGCGCTCCAGGTGTTCGATCGCTTCGCGGGCCTGATCGGCCGCGCCGCCGACGGCGAACGCGTGCGTCAAGCGCTGCAAATCGCCTTGGCCGGAGACCGCGCGCGCCTGGCCGCCGCGGGCTTGAGCGGCCAGCGCCTGGCGGTGCTGCAGGAGCTGGGCTTGCAGGACATGTATTGGGCCTATACCGCCAACAGCATGGCCGGCGGCATCGCGCAGGCGCTCAATCTGCGGCTCTGGCCGGACTGGCCGACCCGGGAGGGCACGGCTTTCGTGTCGTCTGAAGACCTGGTCCAGCAGCCCGAGCTGTCGCTGCTGATGATCAGCGCCACCGGGCCGGAGATCGGCCTGGCGCAGAAGCTGCAGTCGCCCATCTGGCGCTTCGTGCCGGCACGCACCGCCGGCCACATGGCGCTGATGCCGCGCAACATCTGGGGCTTCGGTGGGCCCATGTCAGCGGTCCGGCTGTCGCACCAGTTGACGGATTCTGTGCTGGATGCGGCGAAGGGGGCGGGCATCTCCGGGCCGTGACGCGGGTTACGAATGTTGGTGCCAGCCAACTTGTATGCGGGGACCAGACTGGTGGTGATGACCATTAAGCTGGGCAGCTACTTTGCAGCGATTACGGTCGTAGACTTCAGTTCCACCAAAGGCCGGAGTTGGCCCTAGCCAGCCGTACTCGCTCTTCGATCCAGTAGTCATAATCGTATAGTCGAGCAGCTGCTTCGGTTCGTGGGCGGCGTTTCCGAATAACCGTACCCCATGGCCAAAAGCAACCGAGACGAGTTCACAGAAAAGACCAAGCTCCAGATCGCGAAGCGAGCTGGCTGGCTGTGCTCCGATCCGTCGTGCCGTCGCTCAACCATTGGCGCCAACTCCGACGGCGATGGTGAAATCAATCTCGGAACAGCGGCGCATATTTGTGCCGCTGCGCCTGAAGGTCCGCGCTACGATTCCAGAATGACGCGCGAACAGCGCAGATCACCGGATAACGGCCTTTGGATGTGTCGGCTCCATGGAACCGCCGTGGATGTCAAGGACTCACAGTTCACCGTCGAACTCCTGCACCAATGGAAGTCTCAGGCGCAGAAGGATTCGTGGCGGCACGTTCTCTACAACGACGTGCCGCATGGCCCGACGATCCGTGCGCCCTCTGAAGGTGAGCTTGGTTCTCGCCTTCGCGCTGCTGCCGCTGCCGATCTCGAGGTTTTCCGCCGTTCGGACAAGTGGCCGTCCACCGCGATCGCGCTGACGCTCGAGGTCGATGGCCTGAGCGATTCCGTCAGTACATCGGCGCTGGCGACGGCCCTCACCACGCTTGATGATCTTGTCCTCGTCGCGCCGCCTGGCATGGGGAAGACAACGACGCTGTTTCAAATCGCGGAGGCAGTCATCGTCAACGGGAACGCATCGCCGATAGTCATCCCGCTCGGCGACTGGTCTGCGGACAGCGCGTCGCTACTTGAATCCGTTCTGAAGCGCCCGGCGTTTCGCGGACTCTCAGAAAATGATTTGCGTGCCGTGGCAGCGAAGCCCGGCGTGATTTTGCTGCTGGACGGTTGGAACGAGCTCGACGGCGCTGCGCGAAAACGCGCGACAGTCCAGGTTGAGCGCTTGCAATTGGAGCTGCCAGAACTCAGCGTGCTGATCTCGACGCGTAAGCAAGCGCTCGATGTCCCGGTCGATGGCACGCGCATCAACCTCCTGCCGCTTAATGAAATGCAACAGCTCGACATTGCTCGCGCGCTGCGTGGCGATGCAGGCGAGCGCATGGTTGATCAGGCATGGCGCACGACTGGCGTACGCGAGCTTGTCAGCATCCCACTTTATTTGACGGCGCTGCTTGCCCTGCCGGAAGGTGCGCCGTTTCCAACCACGAAAGAAGAAGTTCTGCGCCGCTTTGTTGCTGCTCACGAAGCGGACAATCAGCGCATCGAAGAACTCGTGCAGGCGACGTTCGGATTCCATCGGCGCTTCTTGGAAGACCTCGCGGCGACGGCCACACGTGCCGCAAATACCACCTTCGCGGAAACACTCGCGCGTAAGTCCGTTTCCGAAACGGACAATGCGCTGGTGGCCGAAGGCCAGATTACAGATAAGCCCCAGCCGAATGTGGTGCTGGAGGCGCTTGTCAACCATCACGTGCTGATGCGGGCGGGCGATCCTGCGGGTTACTCATTCCAGCACCAGCAATTTCAAGAGTGGTACGCGTCCCACTTCGTCGATCGCCTGATGCTTGCAAGCGTCCGTGATTGCGTGTCGCGCGAAGCGCTGAAGGCGGATGTTCTGAATCAGCCTGCATGGGAGGAAACCATTCTTTTCGCGTGCGAGCGGCTGGCGTGCGGAAGCCCTCAGCAGCAAGAAGCCTGCGGCGCAACCATTTTGACCACGTTCGCAGTTGATCCCATCCTCGCTGCTGAGATGATTTACCGATCGACGGATGCCGTTTGGGCCAGCATCGGTACGACCATTCAAGGTCTTGTCGGGCGTTGGCACACGCCCGGAAAGGTCGATCGTGCCCTGCGTTTCATGATTAGCTCGGGCCGTCCCGAGTTTTTCGATCAGATCTGGCCGCTCATCACACACGAAAACGATCAGATTCACCTCGCCGGGCTGCGCGCAGGCAGACGTTTTCGGCCTTCGCTACTCGGAGACGACGCGGCCAATCGGCTTGCGGCGCTGCCGCCTGAAGTCCGGAAAAACGTCCTTCACGAAGTCGCTTCCAACAGCGGCATTGACGGCCTCGATCTCGCGGCCACCGTGGCGAAGGCTGATCCCGACTCCGAAGTGAGGGCCACGGTGGTCGAGGCTTTCGCGTTTCGCCGCGCTGATCGCCACGTCGCCGACGTGCTGCAAGGCGCCGACGACAAGACTTTCGACTTGTTGGCGCACAAGGGCCTGATCGACGATGTGACGGACGAAGCCGTCAAGGCTGGGCTCGCCGCTGCGCGCGAACGGCTGCGCAAGGAAGGCGTACGGCCTTACGATCAGATGCACTCGCTGGTGTATGGGCGCGGCGACGATGACCGGAGCGCCGAACTGGTGACGCTCATCGCGGAAATGGAAATTGACAACAAGCAGGAAGGCGCTGTCAATCTCATTTATGAGGTGCAGAAGCGCTTTCCCGGTGCCGTCGCAGAAGGAGTCCTTCGCCGCGTGCGCGAAGGCCGCATGCTTCCGTATCACGCGCCAGAGCTGATGGCGGGATCGGGCTTCGCGTTTGAAGACGATTCTCTGCTCGACATTGCGCTTGAAGCTGGCTCCTTCGATGACCGCGCAAATGCTGCCGCCTCGGTGCTTGGCCCGCAGGCCGTTGGCAGTATGGTCGAGAGGATGTTTGACACCAAGAAACTGGCTCGCGATGCCAACGGCAAATACGATAAGGCAGCGGGTGATCGCTATCACGCCATTAGGGGGCGCATCGGGCATACGCAGGCCGCAACCCTTCTGGCCGCGATCACGGCGCGATCCGCGCAAGCGGGTAATCAGGAAATGGCGGAATTGGCGGACCTGATCTCGCGTCACCCGGACGGGGACAACGATCGCGGCAAACCGTTCGACGCCACCACTCTCGTGGCGATTGCCGGGTTCGTGGAGGAATGGGGCAATCGGCTTTTGAGCTCGCCCGATGCGACGCGGGCGCAGCTCGCGTCAATCGCGACGCTTGCCAGCCACTCGCCGTCTGTGAGCTTACTCCCCTTGCTCAAGCGGCTGTTGGACGAAGACCTCCGCCGTTGGCATGTGTTCAAGGAACAGGCGCGTGCTAACCACTACCAGGGAGGTACAGCTACCAACGAAGCTCGCACATCTTGGGAGCTGCAATATCAGCGGACCTTTCACGTGATCAATAGCCCCGAGACAGCGGCGCTGATGCGTGAATATCTGTCGGATGAAGACTTCGGCCACCCTGCTGCGTTGGTGCTTGCCGGGCAGTGGCGCGCTGCGAATGAGCCTAGCGACGGCAAACGTTGGAAGAGCGAGCCGGATTTCTCGCGCGTCGCGGAAAAGCGCGCGGCGCGCGCTTTGGACCCAACGGCGTCGTCCGCGCAAGCCGACACAATTTTTGACGCGGTCGGGCCGCTGATCAGCGGGAATGCGACCGATACCATGAAAAAGCACGCGGTCGCCCTCGCTATCGTGGCCGTGGCACTTCCTCACGGCCAGCGCGACGACATGATCAAGGCGCTGTTAGCAATCGCCGACCGCTATGTACGTGGTACGTTCCTCAATAATCTCGTTGTCTCTGGCGAGATCATCGAAGTGGAACTGGTCAAGAAAGGCATCGTTGATGTCTTTGAAGCCGCTCAGCAGCAGGCATGGATTCTGACGGAACGGCGTGAGCTGCTCGATTGGCTTCGCCTGCTGCCCTTCACCAATCAGCCTTCGGATGCCTTCGACATCGTGCGAGCGCTGCCCGAACAACACCGCACACCGGACGCGCTGGAAGAAATGCTCTATGCGTTTGGGCTCGCGCCCGGCGATAGCGCCGAGGATGTCCTGTTCCAGCTCGCGGAGGCCGATCCGCGCCTTTACGCGCGCCATGCCTGGCGGGACGCCATAGTACGTCGCGGAACTCTGTCCGCCGCAACGCGCTTCGTCGATTTGGCCGCACAGGGAGCTTTCACCGACAACAGCCGTTTGGATCAATGGCATATGGCCAGGTGCCTCGCGAACTTGATCGATGAGCAGGCCGAGTTGCGCGCCCACGTTTATGAGCTCCTGAAGAACGGCCCTATTTCACCGGGGCTTGCGCTCCTCTCGCAGGCCGTTGCGGAGAATCCCGACGCGAACGGCCTGTTGCTGCTCGTCCAAGCAGAGATCCTTCACAAACACGCTCTTATGTCTTGGCGCACGATTCGGAGCGTCGTGACCGAGGATGTTCCCTCCGAAAATTGGAAAGGTGCATACAACGTGGTGGCTGTGCCCGCCATCGAGCTGCGGCGGAATCTGCTGCTCATGACGACGGATGGCGGTCCGACCGACGCCGCCGCGCGCTGTCTGAACATGATCGACAAAATCAGGGACGAATACGGTACGCCCGAAGGCGAACCTCGCCACCCCGATCTGGCTTCGGGGAAGATATGGCCGATCATGACGTCTGACCCGGATGCGGGCGAAACAGGATGATCTGCGTCGCGACCGCAGCAGACGCTCTGTAACTGACTGGTATCTATACCCCAAACGGCTTATGGCAGGTGTTGCAGCTCGGCACAGGTAGTCCGCATGCGCAGAACCCGCACGGGCGCCGCGCCCCCGATCAAGCGGCGATCGGCGGCGCAATCGGCCTCTTGGCCTCGCGCGTGGTCGTGGCCACCACCCGGCCGTTTTCCAGCTTGATGCAGCGGTCCGCCAGGTGGAAGTAGCGGTCGTCGTGGGTGGTGGCCAGCACGGCTTTACCGCGGGCGACCAGCTCCGGCAGCAGCTCCTGGCAGAACGCGGCTTTGAATACCGTGGCCTCGTCTGCCGCCCATTCGTCGAACAGGTAGAAGGGCCGGTCTCCTAGATACGCCACCACCAGCGCTATCTGGGCCGCCCGGCGTCAATCCATCGCTGCGTCATGCCTCGCGCGAGGTTGTAGCGGGCGCAGTTGTATTGCTCCAGGTGGTCCAGTTCGGTGTTCGCGATGACGCGCAACGCCGCCAGGTCAGCGGCGGCTACGGGCACCTCCGAAAATGCGGCTACTAGCGTTCGACCGTAGAAGACGACGAACTGCATGAGCTCATTCAGGGCCTGTCGGTACCGGACACGAAGCGGGTCGGGCGCGGCCAGGGAAGCTCGCAGCACGCTGTATTTCTGAATCGAGCGACGGTAGATGAATTCAAACAGATCCACTGCCGCGGCGACGTTGCGCTGTTCGTAGATGCCGAGCATGGCTGTCGCATAGTCCGTGCGCTCCACGTCCAGGAAGGACAGGGGGGCGCAGTTGTACAGCATGAGCGGCATGTTGGCGCTCAGACGACTCGTGCGCTTGTTGCCATCTGCAAAGGGCTGCAGGTAGGCCACGTTGACCCAAAGGAAGAATGCGGCCTCCACCGGGTTTCGGATGTGGCGGACCTTGTCGATGATGGACTTCAGCGTTTCTTCCAGGAGCGTGGGGATGTTGCTCGGGGAGTAGACAGAGCCGTCGATGTTCACCACGCGCCTGCGGATGCTGCCAATGTCCCGCGCGTCCTTCAAGAGGTCCTTCATCAACTTGGCCTGCAGGTCGACGATGACGGGCACCGTGATGCCCTCTGTCGGCACAGCGTCGACCATGAATTCGATGGCGTTCTTGTGGTTGAGCAGCATCAGGGTGTCTTCGTCGAAGGGGCCTGCTTGCGCCCCGAGCTCGAAAAGTTCCTTGGTGTCGAGCAAGCTCTTGTTGTTGCCCTCCAGGCGCGAGGACGACCAGGACAGGTCGATGAGCAGCTGCTCCAAAACCTCGCGGGCATAGGTTCCCGCAGGCTGCTGGTCGCGGCCACGGCCGGCGTTGAATAGGTCGCTGGCCAGCTGCGGTGGCAGCAAGCTGGATTGGTTCGGGATGTAGTCATCCACAAAACTGCTTTCATAGCCGACCGGGGTGCGCGTTCCCAGAGGCGCGCGAAGCGTTTCGACCAAGGGCAGGGCAGCCGGCGACCACTGCAGCAGGCCTGGCGTGGGGGCGGCTGAAGGCAAGGCCCCCAATGCAGCCTTGGCCGCATCTGTGGCCATGTAGCGGGTGGACCGGCCGTCCCCCAGCTTCTCCAGAAAGCCAGAGGCCAGGAGGTCTCGCAAGGCCCGGTTGATGGTGGGCCGGGAAGCCTGGAGGGCTTGCTCCAGTGCACCAGGCTGTACGGGTTTCCCGGCGGCAAGGACCAGGCGCAGCAACGCATCGTGACGGGGCGACAGGGTGGGGGTAGTCATGGAGGGGAATCTTGTCAATCTCGTCATAATGACAAGAATAGACACTAATCTTATCATTTTGATAGGATTAATGACAAAATTAAGGGGCTGATGACAAGAAAGTTTCAGGGGCGTCCACCGGCACAGGTAGCCCGCATGCGCAGAACCCGCACGACCGCCGCGCCCCCGGTCAAGCAGCGATCGGCGGTGCGATCGGCGTCTCTGCCTCGCGCGTGGTCGTGGCCACTACCCGGCCGTTTTCCAACTTGATGCACCGGTCCGCCAGGTGGAAGTAGCGGTCGTCATGCGTGATGGCCAGCACGGCTTTGCCGCGGGCGGCGAGCTCGGGTAGCAGCTCCTGGTAGAACACGGTCTTGAACACCGGGTCCTGGTCCGCGGCCCATTCGTCGAACAGATAGAAGGGGCGGTCTTCCAGGTAGGCCACCACCAGCGCCAGCCGTTTGCGCTGGCCTTGCGACAGCTCGCGGGTGGAGAAGGCGCCGTTGTGAATCTTCACCTTGTGGTCCAGGTGCAGCTTGGCCAGCAGCGTATTGGCGCGCTCATCCAGGTCATGGTGTGCCGTGCCCATGCCCAGCAGCGACTCGAACAGGTGGAAGTCCGAGAACACGGCCGAAAACAGTTGCCGGTATTGCGCGCGGTTGCTGTCGTTGACCGGGTTCCCGTCCAGGCGAATGTCCGCGGTCTCCGGCGCGTACAGGCCCACCAGCAGCTTGGCCAGCGTGGTCTTGCCGCTGCCGTTGCCGCCAACCAGGAACACCAGCTCCCCGGGGCGGAAGCTCAGGTCGATGGGGCCGAACTGGAACACGCCGTCTTCCTTTTCGCGGTAGTAGCGGTGGGTCAGGCCCTGGATGTTCAAGCTGTGGAAGCGCGGGATCGGAACGCCTGGCGCTTCGTTCGTGGCCTCGGGCAGTTCCAGCAGCAGATCTTCGATGCGGTCCAGCGACACACGCGCGGCATTCAGCGTGGGCAGGTTGTTGAGCAGGCCGTCGAGCGGGATCAGCATGAACAAAAACACGATCACATAACCGGCGAGTACCTTGGCGTCGATCGCCGCAAACTGGTTGGGCAGAAAAATCACCACGCCCAGAAACACATAGAACAAGAACAGGATCCAGCCCACGCCCACCGCGTAAGAGGCAAAGGCCAGGGTGCGGTGCTGGCGTACGGCGTCGATCTCCGGGTTCAGCGATTCGCGCATGAAGCTGTCCGCGCGCTCGCGGTGCAGCTTCAGTTCCTTGGCGCCCGAGAACAAGGCGTTGAAGTAGCCGAACAGCCGGTCTTGCGCCTGCCCGGCGGCCTCCAGCGCACGGATGGCGCGCACGTCGCCCAGCCGGTAGCCGAGCGATCCCACCACCACCACGGCGCTGGCCAGCGCAAACACCGGCCAGGACAGCCAGGCCAGATAAGCCAGGCAGCCGGCCACGATCGAGCCATGCATCATCAGGTTCGGCAGTGCGAAGAACAGCATCGAGACATTGGTGGCGTCCTCGGTCACGACGGACTGCGCGCGTGCCGGCCCCAGTGTTTCCAGGTCGCGGAACGAGGCCTGGGCCACGCGCTGCGAGATATGTTCGCGCATCCTGGCCATGGTGCTTTGGCTGAGCCGGGCAAATAACACGCCGCCGACGATGCGGCTGACCAGGGTCAGCACCGCCAGCGCGGCAAAGCGCCAGGCCAGGGGGGCGAGCGACTCGGCCGGCGTGGTGATGGCCTGGTTGATCAGGGCCACCAGCGACACGCTGGAAAGGCCATTGACCACACAGGCGATCAGCGCCACGGCCAGAGGCCAGCGCGAGAGATGGAGCAGCGAGAGCAGCAGCCGGGTCGCCGGCCGTTGTTTGCGGGGAGGGGAGTTGGTCATGGGGTTCGTGGAAGTAGCCATCACCACATAGACGATTGAGCGAGGCAAATTATTACGGCATGACAGGCCAATTCTAAAAATGCGCCGTCGTGGATCGTCTCCAACTTGTGGCCGTGCTTTGAGCGGCACGAGATGAGACGACACACCATGACGACAAACGCGTTTGAGCAGCAGCTTCCTGAACTGGCCTTGCCTTATGACAGACCGCGCCCGGCCCAGCGCTCGCGGCGCATGGAGCGGCATGCCTTCACGCTGGAGACCGGAGCCGGGCAGGGGCAGCCGCGTCAACGTTTGTTGCTTGCGGCCTTCGTGGCTTTGCTGTACCGCTACGGCAACCGGTCGGAGATCCCTGTCGCCGTCGCCGGCCAGGGAGAGATGCGGTTGCTGCAAGCCGCGCCCTCGGCCAGCCAGTCATTCGCCGATTTGCTGGTGCATGTGGCCGATGCATGGCCGGCCATGATGGCGCAGCAGCAGCCGGGGCAGGCCGTGGTGTGTATTGCCTTTCTTCCGTATGTGGCGAGTGCTGCCGAGCGTTTTGAATGGACTCTCGAAGCCGAAGAGCACGGAGATGGGCGACTGCAGTGCGCATTGGTGTACGCCAGCGAACGCTTCGACGCGGCGACGGTGCAGCGCCTGGCCGGCCACCTGTGCGAACTGCTGATGCATGCAGCCCAGGCCCCGCAGACCCGGCTGGACCAACTGCGCCTGCTCAGCCCGGGCGAGCACAGCCAACTCCAGGCCTGGAACGCAGCCGCCTCGGGCACGCTGCCGGCCTTCGTGCCGCTGCCCCAGTCCCTGAGTGAACAAGCCCGCACCCAGGGTGA
>Ga0307515_10001250_pt1 | contig 58037 bp, 42 predicted proteins | sample 17_EM_MG_FD_194513 | JGI IMG/M metagenome (GOLD analysis project Ga0307515, IMG submission 194513) | Populus trichocarpa ectomycorrhiza microbial communities from riparian zone in the Pacific Northwest, United States - 17_EM | ecosystem: Host-associated > Plants > Roots > Unclassified | place...
ACTCTACTTACGGTAGTAGGATAGATAGTGATGTAGACGATGTCTAAATTACGCAGATCTAACTAATATGGAAGAGAATATATTAATAGGACATAAGGGATAACCTCCAAAAGATACGACAGAAGCTAAAAGAAGTAATGTTAACGCCTTTACCCCAGAAGCCCCTAGGGTCCTATACATCCCCATTGTTATATAACCCCCCTATAGTAGATATCACTGCGATTAGCGCTATAGTATTCCACTTTAATATATATAGGAGGGATAACGAGGTCTTTATAACTAGCTTATATAAAATTAACCGGATTATTAACAAGAGAGAAGAGAAGCCAGCTAAGGAAATTAATAAGGAGCTAGTTAAACGCCTTTTCCCTACTATTTATGCGGGATATAAGGATGCATTCTTAAAGGCGGCTTTAGACAAGTTGCCCCCTTACTAAATATATAATTATAAGATTTAACTAAAAGCCGACAACTCGCTAGGCTATAGCCCCCTCTACTAATAATTAACGGATAAGCTAAAGGTAATAAAGTAATACTTACTTAATAACCTTAAAAAGGGGTTTATCAAGCTAAGCTAAGCCCCTTTTACTTCCCCTATCCTATTTATAAAAAAGCCTAACGGAGGCCTTTACTTTTATATTAACTATTAAAAGCTAAACGCCATTACTTAAAAGAATTAGTACCCTATCCCTTTAATTAATAAGACCCTCGCATGTCTAAGTTAGGTAAAGATCTTTACCAAACTTAATATTTGCTAAGCCTTCCACCGAATTAGGATGGATCCTGCAGCTAAAAACTTAACTACGTTCCATACCCGTTATAGTTCCTATAAATATAAAGTTCTTCCTTTTAAACTAATAAACGGGCTAGCTACGTACTAAAGATATATAAATAATGTTCTTTTTAATTACCTTAATAAATTCTGCACGGTATACCTAGATAATATTCTTATATACTTAGACAACAAACTTAAACACTAGGTTTATATTAAGAAGGTTTTAAAGAGACTACGGAACGCAGGCTTATAGGTTAACATTAAGAAATATAAATTTAGAGTAAAGCGTATAAAGTACCTTAGATTTATTATTACTACGGAAGGAATTAAAGTTAATTCTAAAAAGGTTAAAGCAATCCGCAACTAGAAACCCCCTTATACCATAAAAGAAATTTAGTTCTTCCTTAGCTTTTATAACTTCTATTACCATTTTATCTGTAACTATAGAGTAATAGTAAAGCCTCTTATATAACTTACCTAAAAGAATACGCCTTTTACCTTTAATAACAACTATATAGAAGCCTTTAAAGAGATAAAAGATCGGCTTATCTCTTCTCTAATTCTCCGTTATTATAACCCGGACCTTAAATTAATGCTAAAGACGGATGCTTCCAACGGAGTTATAGCGGGAGTCCTATTATAGTTATATCCGGACGGCAAGTAGTACCCTATTGCCTTCTTCTTAAAGATAATAGACCTAGCTAAGTATAACTATAAAGTATATAATAAAGAAATGCTAGCTATTATTTAATTGCTATCCTAATGGCGTATAGAGCTTAAAGGCACGAGTTCTTAGATTAAGGTTTATACTAATTATAAAGCCTTAGAGTATTTTATAATAATAAAGCAGCTTACCGGTTAATAGGCTTAATAGGCTAAAATACTTTCTTAATTCTTCTTTATAATTATATACCGTCCCAGTATATAAAACTCTAAGGCTAATGCCTTAACCCGGAGAGAATAGGACGTAGGCCCGTAGGATAAGCTAAAGGCTTAGTATTGGACACGCGCCCTCCTTTGCCCCAAATAGCTTAACCTATATATCCTTAAGGAACTAGACTTTAAACGGAGTAAGCTAGTACCTATAGAAGGAGAGTTCTTAGACGAACTAATGGGACTAATTAACCGTATCCTAACCATAAACCGCACGGCCGATTCCCTAAAGGCCCTTCACAACTAAGCTATAAAGGGTAACCCTAATTTAGAAATGAAAGACGGACTACTCTTATATTAAGAGCGGCTTATAGTTCCGGATGTTAATAACCTACGGACAGAGCTAATCCGTGAAGCCTACTGTTAAGTCTCTACGGTATACCCTAGTTAAGATAAAACCCACCAACTACTAGTGCCCTGTTACTATTGGCGAGGACTCCTATTTAATATAGAACGATTTATTAGAAACTGCTACGCCTATAAACGCGTAGATGCTTTTAGGGATTAAACTCCCGGGTAGTTATAACTACTGCCAGTTCCAGAACGCCCTTAGCAATATATTATAATAGATTTTAAGTCATTTCTAAAGGACGCCCACGGCCATAATACGGCCTTTATAGTGATCGACCGACTATATAAGTAATCCGTCTCCCTCCCTTATTTTAAGACTATAACTATAAAGGATATAGCCCACCTCTACGTTAATAATATCTACCAATTCTATAGTGCTTCCAAATTAATTATCTCTAACTGTGGTCCCTAGTTTATATTGGATTTTTAGAACGAATTTTACCGTATCCTTAGGATTAAAATTAAGCTCTCTACCGCATTCTACCCTTAGACTAACGGTTAAACTAAGATTATAAACCAGTACCTTAACTAGCAACTACGCCCCTTTATAAACTATTATTAGGACAACTGGTCGGAATTACTACCTATAATAGACTACGCGCAGCTTACGCTCCCCTATAATAGCATAGGAATATCACCATTTAAACTACTCTACGGATATATACCACAAATGTCCTTTAATTGGGATAGGCCTACCAAACCCACTACAGCTCGCGAACGCCTTAGCTATAAAGAGGCCTAGACACTAGCTAAGAGAATGCATAGAGCCTAGGAGACTACTTAAATAATTATAAAAAAGGCGTAAGAGAAGAAAGAGGCTAATATAAATTAATATTATTACGAAGCAGACTTCTAAGTAGGGGATTAGGTATAGGTGTTAATAAAGAACTAGAAAACCTAGAGGCCAAGCCACAAGCTAAACTACTAAATGGCTAGTCTATATAAGATCTTAGAGAAGGTAGGACACTCCTTTAAGGTTAAACTACCAGATTTAATAAGGATCTACTCTGTCTTCTCCCTAGACTAACTACAAAAGGCTGCGAACGACCCATTGCCTAGATAGTATAACAACCCCCTACCGCTAATCCAGATTATAGAGGATGAAGAATAGGAAGTTAAAGAGATCCTAGCAGTTAAGAAGGTCCGTAGTGTCTTAAAATACTATATAAGCTAGGTAGGCCACGACGAGGACCTAGAATGGTATCCCGCATTTAATTTTAAGTACTCCCCCTATAAACTACGGGATTTCCACCTAGCCCACCCAAACCTCCCCGGACTACTACGTAAATTAGATAACTGGATTAAAAGCTAGGAAGAGGGGTTAGATAATTATAACAATCTAGACGACAATAAGGAACTTAAACAACGCCTAAGGGCAGGCTTTTTCCAAAGGGGGGGGTGATGTAACGGTGCTAGGGCGCGTCACCTGCCAAATTCTGCCATATTGCTGCCAAATTCTGCCAACCTGTTATTGGCTCGCTTATCACTAGCGTCTTGGCGGCCCTTATAGGATATCTGTTTACTCTGCCTCCTATATATACCTCTCCTTCTTCTCCTTAGCTTAGTATCTTTACGAGATAGCAATCCACAAGCTTCGGTTCAGAGGCATTTATACAAGCCGTCACAGTAGTAGGCGAGCGGTACGAGGTTAAAGCTATACTATACTATAAGTTTATTAAGAATAAGCTTTAATTTAAAGTTAAATAGCTAGGCTAGCCCGTTAAGAACTCTATATAGAAACCAGAGGATCACCTTAATTATTATAAAGATATTCTAAAAGAATATTAGGACCAAGGTCTACAATCTGCAAGTTATAGAAAGCGCTCTAATACTATAGTGTTATCATAACCTATAAAGAAAGCTTATAGTAGGCCGCAAAAGGCCCTAAAGAGTAAATAGATTAAATTGGATATAGTATAGACAAGCTCCGGAAACTATAGGGATAGGGCTATAGCCTAAGGCAGGATGGGTCCTTAGCCTTTTTATGTATATAGCATAGAGTTAATAGGGCATTTTGCTAGAATTATATTTCTATTTATTTATCTATATTAGGAATATTATTTCTAGGGCTTCTAAGCCCTTTCTAAAAGCCTTCTAAGGCCTTCCTAAGCACCTAATTAAGGTCCTTAATTACTACTATGTATAAGAATAAATCCCAAATACCTAATTTGAAAAGCTACTATGCCTTATCCTTAAAAGTAGGATTAGTATCTATTGGCCCTCTAAGGGATAGCTAACGAGAATAAGACCTAAAACCCTTAGTAGGGGTACGGGTAGGTATAAAAACAGGGGTAGGATAATAAGGTGTAGCTAGAGCAGAGATTCTTAAACGCTTAATACTAATATTAGGTCTAAACTAATACTAACGAAGCTTTTAGGGAGTAAGCTTATAGCTAATAAAGATATGCTTAAGCCTAGAATAAATAGAGATATTAGCTAGCTAGTATAGTCTAGAACTACCGAGACCTTACTATAGTAACTGTTAGTTACCTATCCGCTAGGTACCCAAAGGGTAACCTACCTAATACCGTATTATATTATGCTCTTTCGAAACTTAACGCGTATACGCGAACTCCTTCCTATAGTAGACGGCAACCTTCTTCTTATTACCCCCATCCTATACCCTATCCTTAGTATACTAACCTTACTCTTATATTAGGCGTTATTAGCTAGCTTGCTAAAAATTATAGGCGGTGTAAATAGCTATAGTATAGTCTTAAATGCGACCTAGATATTTAGTATTAGCGCTTAAATAGGAGAGAGCCCGGGCGATATAGTAGTTAAGGACATTAAAGGAACGTTGCCATTTAGGCCTAGGCTATTAAAGTTAGCAATGGAAATTTATTAAGGATAGAAAAACTCACCTTAACGCAACTGCCGCTTTTAGTACGCATGCATTGATTATAAGGACTAAAGGTATTAGATCTAACGTAGTGCGTCTTATTATAAGCCTTTAGAATCCTGTTATTAGATTTTTAGTCTTTTAAAAATATATAGGCAAAATTATTTAGGTAGGACTAGCACTATTATAAGTTAGTGGGGGTTAGGGTTCTATATGCAAAGGTAAGGCTAGGATACGCTATGGAATTTATTTAAAAGAGTAGTTAGTAGGAGAATAAAGAGGTATATTAAATTAATAATAAAAAAGAAGAAAATCTTAATAATATATTAAAGATACGTCCAAATTGGATAAAGGTTAATGATAGGAAGTGAGGTGTTAAGGAAAAGGATTAAGCTTAATAAGTAAAGTGTCTTTATACTTTACCGTCTAATACCCTTTTAGTAAATAGCCGCAACCTTGCCGATATAACTCCGTTATAATAGCATTATTTAAAAGAAAGGAAACACGCGTATAAGTTATTTAACTATTACTTTTTTATAAAAACTAACTACGCGGCTAGGGGAAGGCAATTAAGATATTAAATTAAAGATGTATATGGGTTAAATTAGACCTAAAACGATACTATAGTATTAAAGAATAACGTTATAGACGTTCTTAATAATTGTATAATAGTTATAATTGCTATTACGAAATGTCCCTATTTGCTAGGCAGTAGAGCTACGCTAAATATATAGTATAGGACTACTAGATTTAAAAGTATATATACTAAATCTTAAGAGACAAGTCTCTTTAACTAACTAATTAATACCTTAACTGTATCTAATAGCCTAAGGGCAAATGTGGGAGTAATGCGTTAGTGACGTAGAGGATTATAAGAAAAGGATTATAAGAAAGAATTATAGACTATATTTTAGTAGTTAAAGATAACGGCAAGCCAAGGCTCTATACGTTAAATCCTATACTAAAAGGTTCTACGGAACTATACTAGAACACTAAATTGCCTATAATACTTATAATTAATTGCAGACTAGTATAAAGGCTTAGAAGCAGAGTTATATAAAAATCCCTGTGTTAGCCTAGGTAGTTATTAGTATGCTTTTAGTAGGCTTCTAATAGGTCTCCTAGTAATTCTTACGTCTTTTCTCTAGTTATATTTTTTCCTTATTAAGGTTTTTTAGGAGTTTAAAGTAGGGGTTAGATAGATAGATAATATATAGCGGCATACTAATACCTCTCCGATATCTCTCCGAACCTCTTCTGGGACGAGCCTTTATAATCTCCCTATTGCAAAGTAATGGCGATTAGGGGCCGACTGTAAAAAGGGGGGGGGCAATATAAGGGATATTATTGCGGATACCTTAGGTTGCCCTTAGGATAACCCCCGGACGCCCCTTAGATAGTCGCCGGTTACGTGCTAGAGGCACGTACCCGTAGTATATAGTCTCCACGATCCTAGAGGCCTTACCTCCTTAAGAATTCGTCTCTCTTACCAATCTATCCTATTCCACAATTGTGTCCTTATAGCCCCCTATCTATAAGATCCCCTTACATTTAGTACTAACCTATATATTAAATTTTAAACGCGTTCTATACAAGGCAGATAGGTAGAATTGGCCGGATATTAATAAGATATTAATATTTAGGAATGGGCTAAGCACTACTATCTGTAGCAGGCTTAATTAGCAGCTTAACCTACCGTAAAAATACCCTGATTTTGTTTGAACCGTTTAATAGCTAATTAGCCGATTATCTTCTTATTCTATAGTATAGTCTTTTAGTAACGGTAACGGTAATAGTAACTACCATTGCGGAGCAGAGCCTATGGATATCAGTGCTATTAGAATTAACGTAATTAATACCCCTAGCCCTAGATCTATCTCCGTATAATCTACCTCTATATAATCTACACCCTTATAATCTACTAGTTCCCCCATAGGGCCCCGCGCTTAGTTTATATTACTAGCTTATAGAAAATAATGTAAATTAGAAGGATAATACGTACGCTATAGTGCATATAACTACTAGGTTAAAGATTATCTACTAGAGCTATTTAAAAAGCAAATTAGTATAACAACTCTCTATAATTAGAGACTGGACGAATTGGATTTAGATATAGATATAGAAATTAGTCGGTTATAAAGGGGTGAGATTTAATCTATTTACTATATGTAAGATAGATAAGTACCTAGAGAATAAAGCCTAAGGGCAGGCTTTTTTAAAGGGGGGGGTAATATGACGGCGCTAGGGCGCGTCACCTAGTTAGGGGTTTGCTTAGGACTTGGTATATATATATAGACGTGGCCTTACTACCTTTCTCTTGCTCCTTAGCTTAATATCTTTATAATATAGCATTTGTTCGCTTCTTCTTATAAGCATTTATTTAAGTCTCTGTCGAGACATTTGTTTAATAGTTTGAGCCGTTATATATAGAAGATGGAATAGGAGCTAAGAAAGATTATAAACCCTAGACCGTAAAATACGGTCCGGAAAATAGCTATAAGGAAACTAGCGGACCTCCTACTAGTTAATATCTGCTGTATTAGTGCCGTAGGATTCTACTAGAACTTAGTTTAGCCTAATACCGTTACCTTTATAACAAGCTTATATAAAATTAATTAAATAATTAAGGAAAAGGGAAGCAAGCTTAGCGGATAAGAAAGTGAGCTTATAGATAAGGAACTAGTAGAATAAAAGCTGCCCTATTAATACTAGAAATTTAAGGACATATTCTCTAAAGTAATATCTAATATACTTCTACCTTACTAACCATATAACTATAAAATTAAGATTAAGTAGGGTAAGGAAAATACCCTTAGCTTTAGCCCCCTTTATAAGCAGTTTATTACTAAATTATAGGCTATAAAGTAGTATCTTATCAATAACCTAAATAAGGGCTTTATTAAGCTTATCTAAGCCCCTTTTACCTTACCTATTCTCTTTATTAAAAAGCTAAATGGAGGACTCCGCTTCTATATTAACTACTATAAGCTAAATAATATAACCCGCAAGGACCGCTATCCGCTACCCCTACTTAATAAGACTTTAGCCCGAATAAGTAGAGCTAAGGTCTTTATAAAGCTTAATATCCGCTAGGCCTTTTACTAATTAGGATAAACCCTAGGTCTAAAGATCTTATTATATTTTAGACCTATTACAGAACGTATAAATATAAAGTGCTCCCTTTTAGACTAATTAACGGACTAGCTATATACTAGCGGTATATAAATAATATACTCTTTAATTACCTTAACAACTTCTATACGGCCTATTTAGATAATATTATAATCTACTCTAAGAATAAGCTAGAATATAAGGAGCACGTCTATAAAGTCCTATAATAGCTCCGCAAGGCTAGTCTCTAGGTTAATATTAAGAAGTTAAAGTTTAGGGTTAAGTGTATAAAATACCTAGGTTTTATTATTAGTATAAATAAAATTAAAACTAACCTAGAGAAGACGGCCGTAATTAACTAGTAGGCACCCCTATAGACTATAAAGGGGGTATAATTATTTTTAGGCTTTTATAACTTCTACTAACGCTTTATTAAGAACTACAGCAAAATCGCCTAGCCTCTTAACCGTCTTACTAGAAAAGACCAGCCCTTTTACTTTAACGCTATATATAGGCAGGCCTTTAATAAGCTTAAGAAATGGCTAGTATCGGCTCCCCTACTTGCCTATTTTAACCCAGAACGGCCCTTAATGCTAGAAACAAATGCCTTAAATAGCGCGATAGCTAGTATTTTTTCCTAAAAGTAACCGGACGGAGAGTAGCACCCTATTATATACTATTTAAAGACTATAATAGATGCTAAGCTAAACTACCACATCTATAATAAAGAAATGCTAGCTATTATCTCTAGCTTTTAGCACTGGCGTATATAGCTAGAGGGAACCCCTAAGCCGCGATTAAGGTAGTTTTAGATTATAAAGCCCTAGAATACTTTATAATAATTAAGGCCCTTATAGCCCGGCAGGCACGCTAAGCGGATACCTTATCTTAGTTTAACTTCTTAATTATATATTAACTAGGCGCTATAAACTGCGCGGACGCTCTTATAAAGCGTAAGCAAGACCTAGATAACTAGACAGTTATAAAGATCTTATTATAGACCTAAACGCTACCATAACTAAAATACCTTAACCCCTAGATATAGGCAGAACTAAGTACGGACTCCTTAGGCACTAAGATATATCCTATTAACTTCTCTAAACTTAACCTTATTAATAAACTACTATAGGCCAACTAAACAACCCCCTCTCTATAGGAGTATTATAAAAAGGTAAAGAACGTTACTAGCCTATAGTCCCTTAAAAACGGACTACTTAAGCACTAGAAACGGCTAGTAGTAGCTAAAAATAGAACTTACGGACCTAGCTTATTGCCGAAGCTTATGCCTAGGTCTCTACAGCCTACTCTAGAAAAAATAAAACCCGTAGGATTATTAGTAACCGCTATTCCTAGCCCGGAATAGTTATAAATATTAACTATTATATACGGAACTGCGACAGCTACTATAAATCTATAATCCCACGAGATAAGACCCTAGGACTATTAAAACTACTCCTAATACTAGAACGCCCCTAGTAATATATCTTTATAGACTTTTATAAGCTACCTATAGACTATAATAGATATAATATGGTTATAATTTTAGTTAACCGCTTTAGTAAGCGCCTGTTCTTAATCCTATATTATAAAAATATTAATACTAAAGAAGCTGCCTAACTATATATTTACTACGTCTACCAAATCTACGGACTACTAGATACTATTATATTTAATTATAGGCCGCAATTTATATTAGCATTCTAGAATAAGTTTACTTAGATCTTAGGTATTAAGCTAAAGATTTCTACCGTATACCACCCCTAGATAGATAGTTAGATGGAAATTGTAAATTAATACTTAGATTAGAGGCTTCGGCCCTTTATTAACTACTTTTAAGATAACTAGGCTAAACTGCTACCCCTAATAAACTATGCCCAAGCAACCCTACCCTATAACTCTATAGGATTTGCCCCTATTTAACTAGAAATAGGTTACTTACCCTATATAAGCTTTAACTAGGAAAGACTAAAAGGACCCTAAACTATACGCGAAAAACTATCTTATAAGGAAGCACGGCAGTACGCTAAGCGCTTAAAAAAAGCCTAGATGGTAGCCCATATAAATCTAAAAAAGGCTTAAAAATTAATATAATAATAGGCAAATAAGCATAGGTGAGAGCCTAACTTTGCCGTAGGAGATATGGTCTAAGTTATAATAAAGAACTAAAGGATAGAACGACCTAGCTATAAGCTAGACTATTAAATAGCAGGACTATATAAGGTTCTTAAAAAGATAGGTAACGCGTACAAAGTAAAGCTCCTAGATTTAATTAAAGTTTACTCTATTTTCTTTCTAGATAAACTATAGAAAGCTATAAATAACCTATTACCTAGATAAAAAAATTAACCTCCCCTACTAATTTAAGTTAATAGTGATAATAAATAGGAAATTAAAGAAATACTGGCCTATAAGCTTATAAGGGGAATGTTAAACTATTATATTAGTTAGAAAGGGTACAACCTAAACCCCACTTAGTACCCTATATAAAACTTTATAGATAGTCCCTATAAGCTTTAAAAATTCTATAGTTATTACCCTAACGAACCTAGACCCTTAAAGTACCTTAACAAGTAAATAGAGTGCTAGAATAGCAAAGATAATAAGCTGCCTATTAAGCATAAAGATAAGAATACCCTATAGACATAATACGGACGTACAAAGCCTAAGGGTAGGCTTTTTTGGAGGAGGGGGGGTAATGTTACGGCACTAGTGAAAACTAGTGGAAACTAGTAGAAACTAGTAGATTATAGCTAATAGATATTGGTGGATTATAGCGGACAGTTATAGACAGTTTTATACAGTTCTAAATAGTTGCCATTATGTAACCAGAGGATTGTATATAATGTTAAGCGGCGCCGCCCTCCGTCTCCTTTCCTTTCTCTAGCTTTAGATCCTTGTTTATAGACTACCAATCGTATAGGCTTGCGCGTCCCTCTTGCCGTACTCGTGCCTTAATTGACTAAGTCGCTAACAGTAGAGATAGCAACTTATTATAGTATATTTTCCTTTAATATTTAAGGCCTATATAAAACGCTACTTAAAGCGGTTAGAAGGTGTCTATCTCTTTAAGGTAAGTTAAATAAGTTCTATATTACTTTAATGACTTCTTTAATCTTCTTCCTTTTATAATATTGTCCTTAAAGACCTTAGCTAAGTCCTTTTTCCTTAACTCCTCTGGGTTAATTTTAATGTACTTAAAATGTAAGAGTATATATATTAGATCCCGTCGCGCTTGCGAACAAGTTCGCAAGCACTCCGTGTCTTTTTGGTCATATGGCGACGTTGGGGTGAGAAACGTTATATAAAACTAAGGCATTATTAGGTTAATAGAGCGGAGGATTTAAAGGTACTTAAGGCGCTTCAGGATTCTATATTAGTAGGAATTAATTAAGGCTCTGGCGTTAATACTAGTATAGAAAGGCTAGGTAGAGAACCGGTTTTAGAGGTATTTACTATAATTACGTTATTACCTTTAGTATCTAGCTCCTTACGGTCCTGATTTCCACGAGAATCCACGCATTAATTTCCATTATTTTTAACTTAAATTTTATTTAGAATCTTATTGTCCTTACTTATATCTTCTACTAGGTCTTCCTAGAGCGTCCTATTAGGGTTAATTACGTTAATTATATCTAGCATTTAATTGGCTTCTCCTAAAGTAAATTCGCTAGAGCTAGCTAGCCGTTATTATAGATAAGTTGCTTATTAAACATAATGTCTCTTATACAAATTACCTTCTTTTCACTTAGTATATATATTTAAAAGATATTCGTTAAATTATATCCTACTAAATACCTAATATAGGCTCTAGGAGTAAGCTTTTAGGTACAAGGAATACTGTACTTAAGTAGGTAGGCTCTACAGCCATAGGTACATAGGTAAGCTATATTTGGCTTAGTTAGTAAAAGGCCTATTACCAATTAAAGCTTTTTAAAAGGCGTCTTCTAGTTAAGCCGTCGGCTTAGTATCCTATTTATTATATACGCTGCTACTTTAAAAACTTTGGGCTAGAGTTCTTTTAGTAATTATGCTTTAATTTATATATATTAAGACTTTATTATAATTACCCCCCTAGAACGTTCTGCAGGACCGTTTTATTCTAGTATATTTAAAGCTAAATACTCTATTATAATACCTTAGTTAGTAACCTAGTTATTAAATCTACCTCTAAGGGATATCTTGTTATTAATATAAATTATAATATCTCTAAAGCTGTAGCATTACTTAACTATATTATTGTAGCTAGAATATATTGCATTGCAATAGGAGGCAAATTGCCGCCACGTGTGGCAAGTTGCCGTTACGTGAGGCAAGTTGCCGTCACGTGTCACCGCGGCACTAGCGTGGTAAGGAACCTTAAGTTCCTTACCCTTCTTCGTATTAAAAGACAACATCCATCTACAACACCGCATAGTATATATTATTGTGATATATATATTCTGCACGTTGTTAAAGCATACCAACAATTATAATATTTAATAATTATTTAGATAACTGATAACTTTTACGCGAATGTCTTAACTTTATTTATTTATATTAAATTATTAAGGAAATATATTATGTATTTATGTCTATTATAAGCTTTAATTTTCTAAATTAAATCTACGTATATATGGTAGAAAGGCCTCGTCGCTTTATCCGTAGGTATCCTTTTTAATATTACCTTATAAGCCTTGCTAACTATATAGGTTTTATATTTAATTGTTATAGGGCCTTATACAATCGCCCCAGTTACTTCCTTAAGTAATTACTTAATTATAGCACTCTCTGCGCGTCCGAGTTAACTATACTAAAGCCGTCCATTTACCTTTTAATTTAGTAGAGGTTCCGTTAATTAAGCTGCAAAGGACACGTCCTCTATTATATTTGGCTTTAATTTATTATATTTAAGAGTTACCTAACTGTAGTAATATCCGTAATATGCGAACTTCTCGCTACCGCGATAGTAGAGGTAGTTCCCCTTATTATACTAAAAGACACCCTTTTTATTAAGTCTTTAATTATAGACTAGATTTGTATAAAATCCTAATATATACGTAGCCTTATTTAGATAGATCTTCTGCTTTTCTAATAGGGTAATAACTGTAACTTTAGCTGTTCTAAAGCCTTTAATATTTTCTATACTAGATCTAGCATATAACTAATTACTAGCTAGTTAGATATTGCCTATAAATCTTACTTAGTTATTAATAATATATATAGTTAATATAGGGTTAAGAATTATACTATTATAGAGCGTAATTAGATATAATATAAGCTCTAGCTTAATAAACTGCGAAGCTTCCTAATAGGTTACTAGGTAAGCTCTTCTGCTCTATATTATCTAGCTTCTTATTAAATAAGGCTTAGCTCCTTGGTTAATTAATTAAGGCCTTAAATTTAGGTAAAGAATTAGCAAGCCTTTACTCTACTAACTGCATTTTTAAATTATTTGGTTTCTATTCTTGCGGTTATATTAACTTAATAAGGTAGTAGTACCTCTTACACGGATAAAATCTTCTATATAGATACTATATCGTCCATCTCTTCTAATCTGTCCTCTTTAAAGACTCTACTTCTAATTTGGCTTCTTATTTAACCTTTAATTTAGCTTTTAATTTAGGCTTATTAATTAGCTCTCCTTTAAAGCTAGCTATATAGGATCCTTACTAGCTTCTTACCTTCTAAACCGACTCTAAGCGACGGTAATTTTAATAAACTTCGATGATATTATAAAGGGTAGGTAGACGTTCCTTCTTCTATTTAAGCTTCTCTAGCTTATTTATCTAATATTCTAACCAGCTTAATAAGATAGATTTAATAGCATTTATAAAATCCTTAACTAATTAATTACTATCTACCTTAGGTAGATTAACCTTCCTATAATCCTTATACACCTTCTCCTATTTATAGAGCCACTTTTTAATATTCTAACTCTTTGGGGCCCTCCTTATCTTAAAATATTAGGTAGCTAGGTTAACCTTCTAAGCGTTATTTATTGGAGTGACTGCCTGCTTAAGTAATATAAGGACATTATAGATGGTATTGCCTTCGAAGGTGTAGTTAATGTAGTTATAAAAGATTATGCTAATAATGTAGGTACGCAGAGATCTAAGGGCCGCTTACTCTTTCTTATACTGCTTATAAACACGGTTATAATATTTCTATAGAGCTTAAAGCTTCTCCTTCTCTCTACTATTAAGTGCTAAGAACGTAGTCTTTTAAGAATTAATAACTAATAGTAATGGCTCTAACGGTGCTTTATGTTTAGGTAGATCCTACTTACTAACACTTAGATTAATATACTCCCATATATTCTTACCGTCGGCTTAATATTTAATACCTCCAATCTATTGGTCCTAATTATTTGGGCCTGCAAGGATTACAGTGTGGGTGGTAATAAGCGTTTTGGGTTGTTAAGAGGATATATTTAAGGCTTTTACTGTGCGGTAGATAATAAGGTAATTAAGACTTTAAATTAAAGATAATGCAGTAGATGGCCCGAGCTTATAACTATTGGACGGATAAGTTACTTATAAGAACTCTGTTAATTAAAGCTGGCTCTAGAAGCTCTCTATATATATAAGGTCAGGGCAAAAGACTGACAACGACGCTGATGACGATTCTGGAGCTATTACCCAATCGCCACCAGGTCGATATTGCCACTCAGTCGGTGATAGGTAATGAATAGGTAATAGAAAATAGATAGTAAGACATACGATGGCAGGAAACAGGGTGTGAGTCATAAGGTGGTACTTGACAGTGACCTCAACGCTCGACAAATATGGCGACTCCACCTGCGTACGCGATCCTTATACAGCACCTGCACGTTATATATGACGTCCTTCTTACTCTCGTAATTGGAGTCTTCCTGCGCCCGCGCGGCGTTCGAACTCAACAATAAGGGAGGAAGTCACGACAGAGGCCTGAGGGTAGGGTTGGGCACAAAGGCGGCTCATAAATCGATTACTTTGGTGGGCGAAGCTAATAGTAATTTAAAGCTCTAGAGCTTCATCTAGAGCCTTACCGAACAATTGACTCAATTACAGATCAAACGAAACCATCAAATTAGACGCTACTACTATCTTACTAATTGACGCCAAAGGATGCACGGATCAAGACAATCCTGATCTGGAGGCAATTTGCAACCGAACATACCCTAATAAGCCTCAATAGTTGCGGGAACAAAACTAAGCCACCAGCTCTCCTCTTCACAGCAGGGACTATCTGTTGGGCCCAGCCGCTTCAATTGCGACTTAGTTATATGCATATACAGTACATGTTCTTGTAGACGACTACATCACTCAAGACCATGGCTCCTACCTACGCTGACGAGCTCCACTTGGCCCTTTTAACCATTCAGCGCGCATCCATACTCACAAAATCCGTTCTCCGCTCATTGAAATCCAATATGGATGCCGAAACAAAGGCCGACGACAGCCCCGTCACGATTGCCGACTTCGCCGCGCAGGCACTCATCATTAGCGCCATCCACGCCGCCTTTCCCAACGATTCATTCGTTGGCGAGGAATCCGCAAACGCTTTACGGCAAAACAGCACGCTGTGCTCTCGTGTCTGGGAGCTTGTATGCTCCATCCGCAATCCCGGGACCGAGTCGAAAGAACTGGATCTAGCAGTCCCAAGTACGGTAGATGAAATGCTTGATATCATAGATCTAGGCAGCGCATCTGATACCGCTTGCGGCCGCGTTTGGGTCCTTGATCCAATAGATGGTACCGCAACTTTCATGAAGGGGCAGCAGTATGCCGTTTGTCTTGCCCTCCTTGTTGATGGGGTGCAGATTTTGGGTGTCTTGGGGTGTCCAAATCTGTGCCTGGATCACGAGACCGGGAAGGTTAACGAGAATGACGTGGATACTGACGGGTTTGGAGTTGTGCTGTCAGCCATAGCTGGCCAGCGTACTTTAATTAGGCTAATCGTTCCGGCGGGGATCGGGGAAGCTACTCTTGTCGAAAGGAAACGCAAAGAGCTAGGGACAGATCTAACCGAGCTTGATTTCGTCGAGGTCGCGCTTGGCTCAACATCGCTTCTTCAATCTCGTCATGCCGCTGTTGCCCAGCACTTGGGAGCATCCTGGCCAGGGACAGTGTTATGGTCTCAACAGATGAAATACGTAGCTCTTACTCTTGGAGCAACGGATGTCATGCTGCGCATTCCAGCCACCAAGGAAAGATGGACACAAATATGGGATCATGCGGGCGGACAGCTTATATTTGAGGAAGTTGGAGGAGTCGTTACTGACTTATACAGCGGGAAGATTGAATTTGGGCAAGGGAGGAAAATCAGGGGTGAGAGGAATTTTGGGATGTGTGCGGCGACGCCGGAGGTACATGAAAGAATAATGGATGCAATTGCGAAGGTCGGCATATCACCGGTAGGACCGTGCTGAATGAAGCAAGTGCCGAAGCAGCTTAACAAATGTTATTTTAGTAAAAGTATTGTATCAGCTGCTTCACTGAGATAGATTATATGATTGGCGACACTGTAATCTCACAAAATCTACTCGATCTGCAGCTGTCTCGGGCTACTTAACACGGTCTAGAGTTCTCTAGTTTTGTAATTAGCCAATGTTACGAGTATTCTCAGGCGTAATAATTCAATTCCACCAAAAACCTCAGACAGATTCCACACCATCTTGTCAAGTTGCCCGAAAAGCTTACCAACCACCATTTCGAATAAAATCAATGGATCATACGGGGCACCCCCGAAGGTGATTGCTGTAGATATCTCTAGGAAATTTCATTTAGAGAATCAGTGGCTCCGAAAAAAATAATTCGAAGTGAAATAAGTATTGACGCGTCTTTTTATCAAGCGATTAAGTATATATATATTGGCTCTGCTTTATAAAGTAAGAGGTTTAACTAAGAAAGCTCTGCACAGATCATCTGTACCGGGGGACCCTACCAAGACTTCCCCAGATATAATACCCAAAGCCTCCTGTCTCCCTTTGTTGGCCGGATAATTCAGAATGAGAATTCTGTCGATTCAAGCTGGCCCTAGAAGCTCTCTATATACACAAGGTGGGCGCAGGCAGCAAAGGAGGATGGTAGACAACAGAGACAGGGTGGTAAGACATAAGCAGAGTGGTGAGACATAGGGTGGTAGGTATCAAAGAGAGTAGTAAGATGGTGGTAAGCAAATCCGATTTATTAGATCAATACCCTTTCCCCCTTTCCCCCTCCCTCTCCCCCTCCCCTTCCGAGAGGCGATGAGGTGACGAAGGTAGTAATGGAGGTGATAATGGAGGTGATGAGCGAGGTAGTGCCGGAGATGATAATGGAGGTAATTGTAGAGGTAACGGAGGTAACGAAAGAAGGTCTAAAGATAAGATAGATAGATTAGTAGACTATTTTTGCTATATAATAGAGAAGGCATGGTTATAATTAATAAGCGCTTTTATAAAAATTTAGCAGTAAAGTAGTTATAAATTATAACTAGCTCTAAGGTATAGTGGTTTTTTCTATCCCTTATGTTGATAATTAGAGATGTGGCCCGTACACGCGATCAATGAACATTAACTTCCTCACGTCAAGTGGAGAATTAATTACACCACCACAATGGTTCGTAACTACATTTCTATTGATATAGATCTTGTGCAGCCTTCTCAATATCCTACTTCCAAGAGGGTCGCGAAAAAGCCACCACCAGCCCCCGGGCCACGAGGCCTTGGTTATCTAGCAGAACGATTGACCGTCTGCGTATGCAGCTTCCTGATTGGTGCGCACGGAGCACAGCTCTAAGGACGCGTTTGTCAATGCAAGGGATACTTGGTGGGTAAGATAAAACGCTCTTTTTAATTAATATTTCGGATCAATTTGGTCGGGGGTATGTGGCCGCAGTGCTTGCACTGCAAAAAACTAGACCTAACGAAGGAGATGTTAGAGCAATGCGAGCAATACGAAAGGCCTTCGCTCTTAAGAAAAGGCCGAGATAGTCACGAGATGACAAAGCAATTGGCAGAGCCGCCCCCTGATTACCTCAGCGAGCTCAGACTAAGAAATCGATTGTGCGGATATAGGAATATCCGCACCGTCCGCTAAGCTGATTTAGGACGGCAATCGTTTTCTTGGTCTGAGGCACTTTGGCGAGCTTTGTAGAAAACCTAAACACGGTTTATATGAGAAGACCTCATTAACTTTAATAAAATTGATCTACCCTCCCACAATACCTGTTAATATAAAAATTACACCAAATTATAGAGAAAAGCCTACTCTATAAGTTATGAGATCTTTAGCTCCTTATATACGCGCGACGTTAAGAGGAATTTGTCGCCGTAGAGGCCCCAATTCTACCTCTACACCGCCGAGCTGTGCAGTAAATACTAACGCTGAATGCTTACATCCACGCCGCCAGCCCTCTGTATAGCCAGCGGATATTCCAGCGGATATTCCAGCGGATATTCCATCTGCCAGTCGGACAAAGATATTAAAGGAAGAGAAGGTTGATATCGTGAAGGACCTTCTACATTAATGGGGCTGGTCTTTTCGTAGGCTAATCTTTGAGTACTTGGAAAGCGAGAACGGGCATAGAGGTAATAGGAAGAAGAAGAAAGTAGGGGACCTGCTTGTTGCTTTGCTAGAGGAAAAGGAAATATAAGAAGAGCTTGTTGATAGGGCTGAAATTTATACAACGCTGGTAACCTGTACTACCCGCTGTATCCGGAAAGAACTTCGCCAACTACAATTATAACGCGGCCCCTTTAACACATGGACTCCAGATATAGAGTTTTAGGATGTTGACCTTGAGAATGCGGCCCAGTTTGTTTAGCAGCACGGTCCGCTGCTGTTCTAGCTTATTGAGGGGATATCCGCACTAAATAGAGAGGAACGCAGTCGGGATCCGCACGGCGGACGTATAGTTATAGTTGCCTCTATATTCCTCCTAGGGTTTGCCCGGAACTCCGCAAATGGTTTCGCCCGTTTACTTGGTCTATATCTTTAGGCGCTTAGTGTAAAGCGCCGTGTGCTGTCTTTCCTGTATGGCCTTAGTCTAATTAACAGTTACAAAACTCTTAACGCTAAAAAGCTTGGGCTAGCTGAACGTTCTAAGGAAGGTCCTATTAATTCTAATGGCCCTTCTAACGCTAATAACCCTTAAGAAACTGATTAAGTCTCTGTCTATTCATGATGATGTCTGCATTGTCTATGATAACTTTGACTATTGCCAAAAGACTCGACATTAGGTTATCGGCGAGATTGGCGAGTTTAATTCGCATACTACGGGAAAGATTTTACGCGGAGTCTGCATGCTTAAAGGGGGCCTTAAGTAGTCGATGCTGAATAATACCCGTTAACTTAAGCTAGATAAGGTTGTTAATGCAGCTGGGAATAGGTTTAATGACCTTTAGAAGCGGATATCTATAAGTTTTATTACGGACGCCATCCGATACGCGTATTCTACTGCAGTTAATAGCATATTCGACTCTAACGCGGATATTAAATATCCGCGTATACCAGCAGTTAATATTCTCCCTTATGGAAGGACAGAGCATATAACTCTAGGACCTATTCTAGATAGCGAGGCTTCTATTAACGGCAACTATCGCGTAATGGAGAATATCTTCCTGAAACAACTGCAGTATAATTGCGAAACCGCTTTTAATGACCGGCTTTTCCTAGTATACGGAGATTAGAAAACCGTAAAGCTTATTTGATTATGCAAAGAGGAGCGGGTTGAGGCGGAAGGTGCGTACGATAGCTATAAGTGGGTGTTGCCTATTCCAGGGCTATGGCATGTGCGATTGAACTTCCTGTACATGATTATGCGTATGTTCTATGGGGGTGAGGAAGCCGCGTAGCAGTTTTTAGCGCTTTACGCCTATATAAACCACCTAGGACGGCGCAATATTCCTAGGGAAAAGGCCCCGTTTCATTATATGGAAGAGCTAATCCTCTAAAGCTTTGACGCTTGTATTGTTGCGTTGTTCCTACTCTATATCCGCAATAAGTGCAACATTAAGGCAGATGGTGAGGCTGAGCGATATGTGCGAAACCTATCTCCGCAGCAATTTCTGGAGCATGTTGAGGATATCTGCATAGCAGCTTTTTTAAGAGATGTATGCCGCGATGTAAATTAGCGCTCAGAGCTACCTGCCAACGCACGTTAGCTAGTAGTAACGTTGTCCTCTGCGGGTACATTAAGCTCCGCCGCTGATAACTATAATATGGAGTTCTTTAATTATATCCGGTTCCTATAGGTTATTGATACTTATAAGCTTCTAAAATACGCTATTAAGCATGCGGATATCGGACTACTGAAGCGTGTAATCCCCCGCCTTTGCTTATACTTTGCTAGAAGCTTGTTAAAGAACTATGCATATAATATGCTGATCCTATGGCGACTAGTTGGAACAAGTGCTTGTGATCTAGTGCTTTAATAGGCTATCCTTGCTAATAGTTTAGTCAACCTCTGAGGGCGGCTAGATAGCTTCTTCGAGACGGATCGCCTTAATGAACTGCTGAATCTTTAACTTAAGGAGTTGCTCTGGACGCGTGGGAATTTGACGTTTGGTATGGACGAGCTGTTTAAATGGAGTGTTCTTATAATAAGTTACACTAGCGCGCTCCGCGATATTTTTGAGCGTGTATTTGGTGAACGTATAAACAGCGAACATACGACTAAGTCTCTAGCGCTGGATATCCGCTATCTTACAGATTAGATTAGGAAGGATTTAATCGTGTGATATGCGCGGCGCTCGGCGGATTTTGAGGCTCCTTCGCTTCTATAGCGCGGATATGAGAAACTCGCAAAGGACGGCGTAAATACATTTAATGCCTTTCTATTAACTGCAGCCGGTTTGCCATTTGATCCCCTTATATGCAGCTTTGGTGATGCTGACGAGAATATAGAGGTACTAGGGGAAGCTGCTGAATATATTTATATGGTTTGTTGTCCTAATGTTACACCTATACCTCTGCTAATGTGTATAATAGTTAGTGTATAAGTTGCTTGATGAATGCTAAGAGTAATAGTAATGTATTGTTTTAATTGCGGATATACTTCTATTGTGCGTTAGCGTGTACGGGACGTTGGGTTTAAGGCACCTGCTATTCTTTAACTTGGATTAGAGCGGCTCTTATAGGGCGGCATTACTGATTTTAATATGTGGATGTCTTATATTAGCGGTTTACTATACGACCCTTATAAGGACGGATTTAATGAGGCTACGGATAATATGCCGGAGGACTTTTAAATGCTTGGGCTTTTGGTACGTTTCTGTCTTAATATATTAATCGAGTTCTTTTTATTAATATTAACTCTAGCCGGCGTATGATCTTCTTGGTGCGTAGTATATAACGTAGCAGTGGGCTGTTTTATAGTGCAGATATATAAATATCTGTATCTTAGCTTATGCGGATATCTTTATATTAGCTTACGCGGATATTATTATCTTAGCTTGTGCGGATATTATAATATTAATTAAGTATATCTATTGAATGTAAGGCAGAGACTTGATTCCTACGTATGTAGTAGCAAAAAGGTATAAGCTACTATTTTATTATTATAAACTAGCAACAACAGCCAGCCCGCAGCAATAGCTAACTTGCATCTACCTATATTTGATATCCGGTAGCCTAGTATTGCGTATAAGCGTAATAACACCACGCCTTAGGAACGCAAGCTTATCCTTTATCTTACTTAGAGAATCTTTAAACTCACTAAACTAGCGATCTATAGCTCAAACATCTTTCGCCATATTAGTCACCCGTTTATGAACTATATTAACGCGCGCAGAAATAGTGATTGCTGAATACACCCCAACAGATTCCGTGCTAGCGGAAGCGGTAGCAGCAACGGCAGCACCCGGCGTGCTAGTAATTGGTAAAAGAGTTGGAGGAGCAGCGGTAAAGCGGGTGCCTCTACGGCCGCGTATACTACTGCGAGTGGGAGTCTTAATGGGAGGGGAGGTCTTGGTGGGGGGAGGCGTAGTGGCGTGGGCGGGGATGGTGCGAGAACGAAGCTATGCGGATATTAGCAATATCCGTATTATTAATACGCGGATATCATACCTTCTTAGTAGGCGTTTCGGCTGGACTATTGGCAGAAGCTGACTTCGCACGTTTTTTACGCTAAGGTGTAACCGGCTCTGGATCTAGTAAACTTTCCTATACGCGTGTTAGCTGATAGAATAATAGTATACTATTAGCACGTACCTTTCCGCACGACCTGCCACCTATACGATATCTTGAGCACGCACCCCTAAAATGAGGCCTAGAGTCCTTCTTGTAAACGCGATATTTGTGGCTATGCTTCTCGTATAGAGCATATGGCGGGTTACGCAGCTTACTAAAGCTACCCTTAATATTCTGGACGTGTGTTAATATCCGCTGGCGGCTTTCCTTTATGTTCTCCCAAACACCAGCTTTTGGAGTGTACCACTTATTCGCTAACGGCACTTGGATAGGAAGGCGCTCGTTTGTGTTTGTGGTACTGCGGAGATTGTGAGGGCTGCGGAGATTGCGAGGGCTGCGGAGATTGTGAGAGTCGGCGTTATTAAGATCTTTATCTTTGCCGCTGTCTAAAGATTCGCTATCTGAAGAAACCTTATAAATGTTTAGGTTACTATAAGAGGTAAATTAGTAGATAAGACATTAAAATAGTATAACTAATATATACGATTTAATGGCTATCTTGGCCTTTAGATTTGTATTAGCAGCCTTTTTAGCCTGCTTTCTAAGAAAAGAAGATAAACGAGCCTTATTAAGCCTCCTTTTAGAAGTATTAGGTGGCGGCAGTAGAGAAGCAGACGGCGAAGAAACTGATGGCAAAGTGGTCCATGGTAAAGATGCAGGCAACGGAAAGGCAGGTAGCGAAAAGGTGCGCGGATTTTTAGCGGATTTCGCTCTATCTATATTTTTGTCGTCTACTAAATCCTATAAAGAGCGCTTCGGTATATATTTTCTAAAATTACATTAGCTACAGGCACAATTTAGTATTAGAAAGCTTACTCTTTAGGAATAGAGTCTAAAGGCTTAGTGAGAGCAGCTATGGCGTGCTTAATAGCATCCTCGTTTACTTCGCGCATATCGAGTTCCTTAACTACCTGGCTGCTGTTGTTTGCATTAATATCGTTTACAGGTGTAAATAAAGGCATTGCAGACAGTAGAACGCTAAGGGACAGTGGATGAAACAACAATAATGAAGTTTGCGGTGCGGTGCTGTGAGGTGGAAGGTTGGTGGAGGAAGAGGTGCGGAGGTTAATTAAAGGTGAATATCTACGCTACCGATTTTATTAAATTAGCTTACTAATAAATAACTGCTACTATGATGACTTACCTTAGTAATTATCAACGGTGCGGATATATGAATATCTTTATCTTACCTTATACGGATATTTTTATCTTAGCTTATGCGGATATCTTTATTTTAGCTTATGCAGATATTATAATATTAATTATATTTATTAAATATAAGGTAGAGACTTGATTCCTAAGTACGTACGTAGTAGCAGAGAGGTAAGAGCTACTATTTTATTACTCTAAACCTATAATAACAGTTAACCCGCAGTAACAGCTAACTGGCATCTACTTAAATTCTATATTGAGTAACCCGGCGTTGCGTATAAGTGCTGTAATACTACGCCTTATAAACGCAAGCTTATCCTTTATCTTACTTAGAGAATTTTTAAGCTCACTTAACCGGCGATCTATAGCCCGAATATCTTTCGCCATCTTAGTTACCTGCTTACGAACTATATTAACGCGTGCGGAAATAGCAATTGCCGAATATACCCTAACATTTTCCGTGCTAGTGGGAGCGGCAGTAGTACCAGAAGTAGCACTAGGCGTGCTGGGAATTAGTAAAAGAGTGGGAGGAGTGGCGGCGGAATGGGTGCCCCTACGGCTGCATATATCACTGCGAGTGAGAGTCTTGGGGGAAGGGGAGGTCTCCGGAGGGGGGATGGTGCGGGTATAAAGCTATGCGGATATTAGCAATATCCGTATTGTTAAGATGCGGATATCATACCTTCTTGGTAGGCGTTCTAGCTGGACTACTGGCAGAAGCTAATTGCGCATGTCTTTTACACTAAGGTGTAACCGGCTCTAGTCTTAGCAAACTATCCTATATGCGTGTTAGCTGATAGAATAATAGTATACTATTGGCATATACCTTTTCACACAACCTGCTACTTAAGCGATATCTTGAGTACGCACCTCTAAAATATGACCTAGAGTTCTGCTTGTAAACGCGATATTTATAGTCTTGCTTAACGCATAGAGCGTATGGCGGATTGCGCAGCATACCAGAGCTACCCTTGATATTCTAGACGTGGGTATATATCTACTGGCGAGCTTCCTTTATATTCTCCCAAGCACCAGCTTTTAGGGTGTACTATTTATTTGCTAACGGCACTTGAATAGGAAGGCGCTTATTTGTGTTAATATCTGACGTTATAGCTTGGGCCGTCTGCGTACTGCGGAGCTTGTGAGAGCTGCGGAGATTATAAGAGGATAAAGGAGGGCTTTTGGGAGAGTCGGCGTTATTAAGGTTATTCTCTTTATTGTTATCTAAAATCTTTAACATTTCTATTGGGTTACTATAAGAGGTAAATTAGTAGATAAGATACTAAAAGAGTATAGTTAACACATACGATTTAAAGGCTATCTTATACTAAACATTTTGCGCAGTAATTCTATTAGCCTGCCTCTTAAGAGAAGTAGAAGCACGATAAGGATTAAACTTCTTAGAAGTAGCAGGCGACAAAGAAATAAGCGGCTTAAAGGTAGGCGGCGAAGAGGTAAGCGGTAAAGAAGTAGGCGGCAAAGAGGTAGGTAGTGAAGAGGTAAGCGGATTTCTAGCGGATTTCGCAATAACCTTATTATAGTGCTCTGCTAGATCCGACAATGAGTGCTTTGGTATGTATTTCCTGAAATTATATTAGCTGCAGGCATAATTTAGTATTAGAAAGCTTACTCTCTAGGCAGAGATTCTAAAGGATTAGTGAAAGAAAGAGCGTCCTTAAAAGCGTCCTTAATTATTTTATTATTAACGTCGCGCGTATTAAGTTCCTTAACTAAATAGCTGTTGGACGTATTTAGAGGTATAAAGGAAGGCATTGTAGATAGTAGTATGCTAATGGATAGTAGATGAAACAATAATGATAAAGTTTATGGTGCGATGCTGTGAGGTGGAAGGTGCGGAGGTTAATTAAAGGTGAATATCCGCGCTGCAGATTTTATCAAATTAGCTTACTAACAAATAATTACTGTTATGGTAACTTACCTTAGTAAATATTAACTACCTCTTATATAACACTTAAACTAAATGGCTAATATAATATAGGTTCTACGGGTTTCGGGAGCTTTGGGTATGAACCTTGGTATCTCTCTAGATGAGAATCTAATGGACTATTTAAATGCGTATGCGGAGATCGATACTTAACACCTGGATATTAATTAGAGCTCTGCCCGAGTCTTAGTTAAGTTGATGAATGAGTGGAACGCTGAGGAATATTAAATACTAACCTGCTAAAGCTGCGTTATATCTAAAACTGAGGGCGGAGATTGAGCACTAGGCTGTAGGTTCTAAGCTGCGCTTAGTTTAGAGAGCGGAGATCGAATATTAGACTGTAAATTCTGAGCTGCACCTAATTTAGAAGGCGGGGATTGAGCATTAGCACGCGAATTCTGAACTGCGCCTAGTTCAGAGGGCGGAGATTAAGTATTAGCCTGTAAACCCTAAGCCTTAAAGTTTCCTAGGAGCGGAGATCTAGTATTGTAACTTAAATCCTAAGCCTTAGGATTTTCTAGGAGCGGAGGTCTAATACTGCGTTGCGAATTCTAAATTTCCGGATTTCCTACTACCTGGGAACTGGTGCTACGCCGCGGATATTGAACTTTGGAATTTTTCGTAATTGGGGATCTAATGCTATGTTACGAATATTAAACCTTAGGCTTGTCCGAAAGTTAAGACTTAATAGTGTACTGTAAGCTCTGATACTTAGGCTGCCCTAAGGATTCGAATTTGATGCTGCGCTATAAGCTTTAATATCCGGATTGCTCTAAGGGCTGAGACCTAATGCTGCGCTGTAAGCTCTAATATCCGGCGTTTTGGCCGCGGCCCATTTATACTTGTATTGCCACTAATATTAGCAAATGGACGTCTCTACGTCTTTTTTAAGGTTATACTGCTAGCTAGTGCAGTACTGGAGGGGAGGATTGGCTAAAGAGACTGGCTTAGAGTTGTATTGGCACTAGCTATATAAGTAGAGGTAGTACTTCTTACTTAAGCAGAGCGGCGGTAAGTGCTAGATTTACCTCTAGTTAATTCTACCCGCTGGAAGGGAGCTAACTCTATAGTCGTTGATATATTAGCCCGTAAGTCTGCGCGTTGGGATAAGCTTTCTAACCGCACTGGTAAGCCACCAGGCGAAGCATGCGGTTGTTAAATACTAGTATGCGGTTGGTCGGATAAACTATTTAAAAGCTGCTGTAAGCGACGAGCCCAGGTTAATAGATGAGCTACTAAACCACTATACTAACCCTGCAGATATCTGTCCACACCCGCCGTATAAGCTAATTCCCTTCTAGTATCCTACTGCTGAGTTGCTATAGAGGGTGCCGTAATGCGGCAGTTTGCCGTTGCCGTTAATACTAGATTACCGCAGATTGCTGCCAATAACAAACTATTGCCAGCAGGATCATTAATAAGGCCACGTTGATTTGTAATAACCGCACGCGGAAATCGCTGCGGAGATTAAACACCACGCTATAAACTAGCGCCACCTATATTTGAGCCAATAATACTATTGGACCTCTGCTGCGGAGCTTGAGGGCTATACTGCGGACTAACACCTAGGTTGTTCTGAGATATAAACTAAAGTAGTAGAGAATTGTGAGGATTATGTGGAGCTATATTAAGAAGCTGTTGGGAATAATAAAGGCGCTGTGGGGAGTTATTAGGATGCTAAAGGTTAAGTTAAGGGTTCTGCGGATATGCACTAGACGATTTTTAAGCGGGTAGCCGTGTATCCAGAGTATGCGGATATTAAATATCCAGCTGTTGAGATGACTGCGATAGAGTGGCATGCGTAGTCTGGGACTAGTTTGCCTGTAAGTCTTGGGTTAATGCAAGCTAAGTTCTTTAAGACTTGGTTATATCCGTTTGCGAGCTAGATGCTAATGATAGCTGTAAGGGCGGTAATACTTCGGTTTGTAACGGTTGATTAAGGCTAGCACTTTTTATAGTTAATGCACTAATAGGTCCCTATTAACCCACTAATAGTAGAGGCGTCTGTGACGAGCTTCTAGATACGGCAATACGTCTACTAGATTGCGACGCAGCCTGTGAGACGCTAGTACTAGAGTATTGCGTTCCTTTCTTACGAATAAAGCGGATAAGCGCGTCCACTTTATCTCCTAGGAAGCTGTAATCCTATTCGGGCAATATCCGCTTAAGGCCCTTACGAGTTAGCGGAGGTTGGATATAGAGCATGCGGATTTAATTGTTGGATATAATATGACTGGAAATTGGACTCTAAACTGCATCCTGGTATGTTGTATTAAGCCATCCTTTAATCTACTTCTTAACACTTGTAAATAGATCCTTTGAGTACTTGCTCTTCGCAATATTCCTAGTATATGGTGCGATAATATTATACTCCTTATAAGCCTACAATGAATTATCGCAATTAGAGCAATAGCGTGGACCTCTAGATAACGGACTTGTCTCCTTATACGGCTTAAGCAGAATATTGCGTAGACATTTAGTAGCTTTATTCGCGAGCTCGTATAATATATCTGGAAGTACCGCCCGTTTCTCTGCATTAGTTTTTACCCTCTTCTATTTTTCTATATACTTGATCGGCAGGGCTAATAATGTTATATTCTTATTAAGTATTTAATTCTCCTCCTCCCGAGCAGATACCTGCGAGATAACATTACTGTTAATTATAATGAATGAAGCTAGATCGCTGGCGAAATCCGCTGCCCTATCCTCCTGTATTGCTATCCTAGCAGTAATAAAGTTACGGCCGAGTTGGGTAGATAGAGGAGCTGTAGGTTTTCGAGACTTTTGCTTTAGCAGTGTAATATCCGCAAGAGCGCCCTTATACCAGTCTTTAATAAGGATAATTGTATATCCGGTAATACCGTTGCGTTAGGCAGCCCGTCCGAATCGCTGTAGTATTATATTTAGGCTTTTATTGGGATGATAACTGTATATAATAGAACGGACAATATCTGGAATATCCGCACTATGGGCTAGGGCGTCCGACGTAATAAGAATGCGGGTAGGTGAGTCTTCTGTGTAGAAATTTTGATACTTTCTGCTCTTGTTATATTCGGATAATGTTGCATGATAACTCCGCACTGCTATTTTAGCCTGCTTTATGGTATAGCCCTTAGTTATAAGCTATAAACGGATTGTGTTTATACACCTACGGATATAATTTTTGGTATAAAGAAAGATAATCGTCTTAGGAATTAATTCGGGGCTTAGAACCTTTTGTCCCTTTAGCTGTATAGTGCCTCTTGCCGGATTTTGGATCCGCCCGACTGATTAATAAATAGAGGTAGCGGATATTTGACTGGAAGATGTGGATATCCTACTAGGCGCTACGGGCGTTTGGCCGGATGATGTGGATATCTGGTTAAGGGTCGCGGATGTATAATCCTCCTCTACTACCGCCTCCTTAAATGCCTCTTTAATAATAAAGAATAGTGCCTTGTAATTATTCTTATCCCTCCTCTTAATATAGCCCCTAATAATGGATAGGTTAGGCCGATTAATATTCGTTTGTTTAAGATCTGTTGTACTCCAGTAAAACCCTGCTAGCTTTATTACCTTTATATACGTCTCCTTATTAAGTGTTGCAGTATATGCAAACCACGGCACTGTTGGACTAAGCAGTGACCGGACCTTGAAGAGCTGTGCGTAATGGGGCTGGAAGCTCTTACCCCAGTTAGCAACTAGATGACACTTATTAATTATAACTAAGGAAATATGCGAGCGAAAAGTAGGCTAGGTAAGGATATGGTGGAACCGTTTACTTGATAGCAACTCTGGCGATACTAGAATATGCGTAAACCGACCCGCCTTAATATATTTTAGGATATCCGTATGCGCTTTTATTACCTCCGCATATATAAATATGGGATTTGCTCCTAGGATGGCCCGTATCTTTAACAGCTGCTCCTCTTTAATTGTGTTTAAAGGTAATACAATAATAGCAATAGAAGCTCGAATTAGTAATGGAATCGCCTGCATTATTATGCTCTTACCCTACGATGTCTTCGCCGCTAGGAATAAGTCCCCCCGCCCGTATATTACCCGTCTTAACACCTTAATTTGACTAGGTTGTCCGCTGTACGGATATAGAAGCTTAATAGCTCTATTTATTGCGCTTAACTGTTTGTCCTTGCTTGCCTCCTGTAAGGCTAGAAGCTCGTCTTGCACGTCCCATAACTGCCTCTCTGCTAGGGACGTAAGATCCTCCCGTATACGATTATCTAGCTCCTACGAGCTCCGCGAGACCTGCTGGCGTTCCCGTTTAACTATAGGCTTCCGACCCCGACGTCTAGTGGTTTTCTTCGGAGCCATAGTGGGTTTTTTATGCGGATATAACGCCTAGCAGTAGTAGAGGCGCTCCGGGCCAAGGGAGGATATTTTTAAGGAAGGACCTAACTATAGCACCTACTAAGTGTTGTAATAGCTTTAAGTAGCAGATGTCTACATATCTATATAGTTTTATTAATATTAGCAGACTATTTAATAAGATATAATACGTGCTTAGGCTTTTAACAACGCGTTTTTTAACTTTGATGAAATTGATGTTAGGACTGAGTAATAGCCGTACTATAAAATTTATACCATTTAGAAGCCCTGAGTCTTAAAAATAATGTATGAACTTTTGGTAATAATAACGCGTTGTGTGAATAAATGAATTAGATATCCGCAATCTCTGTTTTGCGGATTTTGCTTATGCTTTTAACAAAACTTGCCAAAGCCTCTTAGACGTGATTTTGCAATTCGGAAGACGGCGTAGGTTATTCCGATGCTAGCTAAAAAATCGCGTCTGAGCTTGCTGAGGTAAGCCCCCTGATGCTAGATTGATGACTCTTATATTGAGCGACCAATCAAGCAGTCGTTTGAATACGAGTCGGGATAACTTAGACGCCGAAACGCGGGCACGGGCTCCACTCGTTAACTCCGATTGAGAGCGGTGTCGATCTTGGTGATCAAACGGCAGAATTTATACCTTTTGAAGTAATAAGCACAGCCATTTTAACGTATTTTTACCTACTTTTGAGTACAAATGTACGCATTTTGGTTAGCGTGATCAATCACGCGCTTTCAACCAGATGTCCCGAGACGGTGTGCTCGCAAGGAGCAACGTTTCATCATCTTTCAGCTTTCGCTATGATGAGCTCAATAATCTTGGCGTGCTATGAGAGGTTGGCGGCTTGAGAGTCTAGAAGCTAGTCGAACAGTTGTTCTTCGTGTACGTCATTACTAACATAAGCTTAAATGAACAATAAGTCGCTACATTCTCTCGTGAGCCTAACATTATTTCTCCACGTGATTGTTTTTGTCCCATCTTTCGTTCATTCCCCCTTATTGTTTTGGTTTTCTCAACATGGCAGAAGAAAAAGCCCCCCAGCCAGCCATAGCCTCGTCAGATCGCGGTAAAGAAAGCGGTAGATTTGAGAAGTCACATATCCATGACGAGCTAAAGGATACGGAGACCTCCTCTATAACAGCTGATGAGATCTCCAACGGAGTCGAAAAGGCGGAAAATGAACTCGCAGAACTGGAGGAGGCTAAGGTTGCGTCGGATTATCTTACAGGCTTGAAACTCGTCACGTTGATCATTGCGCTGTGCTTGGTAGTATTCCTGGTGGCTTTGGATCAGACAATCATTGCTACTGCCATACCAAAAATAACGGATCGGTTTAATAGTATCTCTGATATTGGGTGGTACGGGAGCGCCTATTTCTTGACAAGCACGTCTCTCCAGCCAACTTTTGGCCGCGTCTATAAAGTTTTCAATGTTAGTATTTCTCCCTAATTATAGCATGCTACACCATAGGACACTTCCGCTAATCCTCCCACTGCGCCTAGGTGAAAACGGTATTTCTCCTAGCCATCGGTGTCTTTGAGTTAGGATCACTAGTATGTGCCTTAGCGCCGTCAAGTAAAGCACTTATTGTCGGGAGGGCTGTTGCGGGCATGGGAGTTGGAGGCATTTTCTCCGGTGCTTTGGTTATCATTGCGCATTCCCGTCAGTGGTAGTTTCCTCCGCGACCCGGGCCACAGAATCTTACTTTTTCACTAGTTCCACTGCAGAAGAGACCGATGATTTTCGGTACATTCGGAGCAATGTGGGGATTGGCTTCAATAGCCGGTCCACTACTCGGAGGTGTTTTCACAGAAAAAGTGTCTTGGCGCTGGTGCTTTTACATAAAGTCCACATACCCGTTCCTGTATTTGGTTACCTTAGCTGATTCATACAGTCTTCCCATCGGAGCCTTCTCCGTTGCTGTTGTCCTCCTAGTCCTTCACATCCGCCGAGATCCCAACGATGCGAAGAAACCCTATCTTGATCGTGTGAAGGAACTAGACCTCATTGGTGCCTCAATTCTCGTTCCAGGGATTATTTGCCTCCTCCTCGCTGTGCAGTGGGGTGGTAGCACCTACCCGTGGAACAGTTCCCGCATTATCGGTCTATTCGTCGGTGCCGGGCTTTTAATCATCATTTTCATCTACTCCCAAATCCGCCTTGGAGACAAAGCCACGCTTCCTCCGCGCATTCTCAAACAGCGTACCGTAGGCGCGGCTGGAGCCTTCGTCTTCTTCTTTGGTGCCGCAGTTTTCGTCCTCATGTACTATCTTCCACTCTACCTGCAAGCAGTCAAGGGGTCCTCCCCAACTAGATCCGGCATCCAGATTCTCCCGTTTATGCTTTCAGCCGTCCTTACGTCCATCCTTGCGGGCGTCTACGTCACACTCGTAGGCTACTACACACCTCTCCTCATCTTTAGCGCTGCGCTCATGACCGTCGGGGCTGGCCTGATCACAACGTTCGGGGTCGATACGGTGTTCGGGAAATGGTTCGGTTATCAAATCATCACAGGGCTCGGTGCCGGTGTTGGGTTCAACGTCCCGCTGGTCGCTGTCCAGACAGTGCTCCCGCTGGAAGATATACCCATCGGTACCGTCTCCACCATGTTCTTCCAGTCTCTTGGTGGCGCACTTTTCATCGCCGTTGCCCAGTCTGTATTCCAGAATGGCTTGATCAATGGTTTGAAGAAAGACGCGCCTGAGCTGGATCCGAAATTAATGGTGAATACCGGCGCTACAGCTATTCGTGATGTTCTGAAACAAATAGGTCGTGAGGATCAGTTAGGGTCGGTTACCATGGCGTACGCCAGTGGTTTGAAGGATACCTACCGTGTTGTGGTGGCTGTTGCGGCTGTTGCGTTTCTAATGGCTTGTTTGTTTGAATGGAAGAGCGTTAAGAAAGAAGGTGACAAGGGGAAGCATGAGATGCCTGCCATGGCGGCTTAGGCAGTACCAGAAATGTATCTGGATCTTGGGATTGTGGGTGAGCCGCGTAGCTTAGAAACTTGTAATGATATAATCTTCTCTCTGGTGGTACGCCTTGACCAATCAAAGCTTAGTTTTATAAAATTACTCAGAGGCGACTCGCTCAAATACAGATCATCTAGATTTATTGAGTCGTAGCCTCTGTGTACGTGGATCCCGATTTGGATTTCGACCAATAAGGATCTACGAGAATCACCCTCAGCCTCGTCCGAGATATTGACATTTCTCTCATTCCGGGGTTTAGCGCTCCTAGGCGAAAATCTTTTCAACGAAAGAGTCCCCGCGACTATACATAGAGAGAAAAAAAAATAGAACTATGCTATTAAAGTACAGGGCTCAAGCTTTGTGCTACCGTGGTTCCAACTTGAATTCAACTATTTGTTGACATAGTGCTCTTGGTCTTTTCCATTCTTCCTTTCCCATTCTTTCCCTCTAAATTCGATGAATTACTGTAAGGATTATTGCTAGCAGAATAAATATTGACTTTGACCACGGCATCATCCGTTCTCTTCTCTAAATGCATTGTTCTACCTTGGAGGCCCCCTAACACGATTTCTTCAGGGGCAAACATAATTGCTTTGTTTTCTCTCACCTTCGGAGCAACAATCTTCCCCTTGATGCCCCAATTCAGCTTCAGCGCTTTGAGCCTCTTGCTCGTGACTGTGTCATGGTGGGTGTCGATACCGCTGCCATAATGTTGGTAATGAGTGTGCGAGCGACTAGAGGGAAGTAGTCGCGGAAATAATCGAGATGCTAGCGGTTTTAGTGTCGGGAGGCAGGCGCATATAACAGCGGTATTCAACTCGACAGATGTCCAGATGGCGAGACCAACGAAGTCCCAGGTCGGGTCTGTTGTTTTCGAGCCAAGGTATAATGAATTGAGGCGGAGGAACGAAACAACGCAAACACTACAGCGGTATTCGCTCAAGTTAGTCAACTATTAGCACACTTAATAGGGTGAATGCCATACAGTAAACCAAATGCAAAGACCATTGCAAGCCAAAGTTTTTGCTTTAATGGCAGCGTCAACGAGCTTATTACAGGCATAGGCAGCAATACAATCATGATGTCGGTCAAAATATTGAGCGCAGCGTTGGTTAGCCATAGCGGCGTAGTTGGAAGACACTTCCCCTGTACTGTCTTGTCCCAATTGCGTGCTATGGGAACACAGTTTAATATTGAGGAGAAAAAAAGCCAGACCCCATAAACAGAGACAATAACAATCTGGATATAGCAGAGTTTCCGAATATTAGTAATGTTAAAGATTCGTAGATATTGCAACAAGATAGAAATCTTGGTGAGTGTGAAGCTAGAAGTATACACGATAACAATTGCATACGCAATCTACGTACAGTTAGCTCTAGCCGTAAAGCGTCGAGAGATTGCGTGCATATTGCCTTTGCGAATTGTATTATAGTATCATGCGAAAGAGTCCAGATATGCCTGCCTAATGCAGATTCGGCCTCTAGGGAAAGTAAGTTCAAATCCTTAGTTGGATGGCAACAGTGGGTACTAACGAATGCACATGGCCACAGTGTTTCCGACTGAGAAAAGCTGTTATGCAATCCTTGAGTCAGGAAGTTTCTTTGATGAATATATTTACTGATACAACGAACCAGAGCAATTGCGATACATGCATCATCGCGGCCCACAAAGTGAAGGATTTTTATACGAGTAAAAAGACGAAGGGCGACAAAAAAGCCGGCAATTACGAGAGTCGCGATGCTGATAACGAAAACATGCTGCCCGCGGGCAGACATGCCAGTATGGTGTGATTCTACCATTACGGGAGCAGTCAATCAATCTCCTCCGTTTCCGGGCAGAGAATCATGGTCAATGATATAAGTTACGGGGACGGGCTGCCAAGCGCACTCAAGAGCACTCAAGCAAACCCAATCAAACTCGAGGAAAGCCGTTAGGTTAGCGCCGTGTCACTGGTACACGGATTTCGCAATCCTTGACACTTTCGTAAAGTCGCTCAATCTAGAAGCTGAAGCCGTCGATTGAGCCCTGATCAACGAAAAGTGGCTAGATGCCGTCGCATACGCCTTAGCTTGTGAACCCACACAAAATCGTTCATCAAAAGCCTCCTTACAGAGGACCCCTACACGTGCATAACACAGGCTCAAAATACTCCGTAAAATAAGGCGGTATTTTAGGCCTGCGTTACCTCGCTTATACACCTATATCAGGTAGTGTTACTTAGTGATCGTCGCGATTGATCGAGCCACGATGTAGTTGTGGAGCTTGACGTCTTAGCAGTTCCTTACTTATTTTCCTCACAACATCACCACAAGAAACTTGACATAATATATAGGCTTATTATACGATTTTGAAACCTCAAAGAATATAAGGCTCGGCGCCAGCTCGTGCAAGAAGCTAAGCATGGCTCCTTTGCAGAGCCTCGCCCAAATCAGCATCCTCTAAGCCGTATTTGAACTCCCTGCAAGTTTCCTAATCCAACTAGTGTAAGGAAATTTGCGAAATCCATGTAGTTGAGGTTATTGCTAAATACGCGGTGCAGCGGCAGATGCTCCATCCGAGACGTCAGTGTTTGGCGGAGGCTTAGATGGCTTATATGGGAGACAACTAGTAACGTCTTCCAACTACGTACGCAAGTTAGATTGTATTATAGCAAAATCCACCGTGACATGAGTGAAGGATCGTGAGTTTGGGGTGCCGAGCTCCTGGGTTCAGCACAGCAAATCGGGCTACTGGCACGCCTTGGCCAGACGCCCCCGACCCACTTAGTAAACTCTATTGAGGCGCTCAAGCAAATGCTCTGAGTTGAGCTCTCCTGACCATGCATCAAACCATGGTTCGGTCGTTCGATGGTCCCGATGGCCCTGATGGTCCCGATGGTCCCGATGGTCCCGATGGTCCCGATGGTCCCGATAGGCCCCTTTTAGCTGCACTTGTTCCCTAGCTGTTCGCAGGGTGGCGTGATGTGGATCCGGGCGCCACAATCACATCAACATGAGCTTTTCAAAGTCAAAAAATAGTAGGTGAAATGTCATGAATCGTCATGGCCAACCAGCCAACCAGCCAACCAAAATAACCGCAATCCCCACAATACAGCCAGACTGTCGCAATACTACGCTTGGGCCCACATTCACAATACCGGGGCAGAAAAGAGAACATCACCAGTTGGCTACTTCAAGTCTTCAACCATGAATAATCAGCCTCTGCTAGAGAAAAAATAATAGGGTGATAGCGGTAACTGTGTGCACATCGGTGCTACCTATATCGCCAGCCTCTGCTTTGGTCAAATAAACAAGTTGCTTTCGCAAGCTGGTCAGATGCAAGCCCACGGTCTTTCAAATGACGCATTTGTCAAACACCAACTCTGCCTCCATCATTGGTATTCTTCCTGTCATGCGAAGCCTACCGTGCCCCATTTTGAACAACCGCAACATCCCTTTCCTGCCTATCGCACGAACAACTCTCGACTTTTTAATCTCTACTTTTGGCGATACAGATATCATCCGATACGCTCGGAACAGCGATTAGAATCGCCATCTCGCTAGCAGCACACAGCCCTAATGACGCCTGCATCGCCTGAAGCGTGTTGTTACGGCGGCTGCAATTCGGGCACAGTCCAAAGCAGAACTGTGCCATTCAAGGAAGATGAGGGCCTTGTTGGTGTCCAAGACAGCTGCGAGTAGCACACAGTCCTATTCCTTCAACATCCAATACATTTGTTAAGTCAAGGTTCTCTTGAGCCGGATTTCCTAAGTCATCTAGCATGATAAGCTCTCTCAGGTTGACCTGGTGGCCGATGTGGTTACCTACACCTTGTCCAGATACAATATAGACTCTAACCGAAGTGCGAAGCTCCCTGACAAAGTTGCCGTACTACTCTCTCAGGGTAGTCGTGCGTGTTCTGAAGTGCCTCGTGGATCTCTGAAAACTCTATTCATATGTGGTCGCCTCTGTGATATTCCCTCTCCGGCTATGGAAAAGATGATTCAACGGACCGGGATCGCACGAATCCGGAGAAGTTAGAATTAGGAGAAACCCTTAAAATTGACGAGCTCTAGCGTGTTAGAGAATCATTCGAAAAGCACACATCACTGAAGTCACACACGACACTCAAAAGGCACCTAATTAGCACATAGATTCCTGTTTACTATGGCGACTGCCCCAGCAATTCAGGTCGATATAGTCCCTGAAGAGTCTCACTGGCCAACCCTTTTTTATTACTGGTGCCTCTTCGAGCATAGGTCTTGAAACCGCAGAACGCTTCTACGATCTTGGCTGCAATGTCGCATTCATTTGTGGTCGCAAGCGCCCAAAGAGAGACGTACCTTTTGAAGACAATCCGCGTACTTCCATTACCAATTGCGATATAAGCAACTGGGATAATCTTGCTGAAGCATTCGACACTACAAACGCGAAATTTGGCCGTATCGATATTATTTGCCCTAGCGCAGGCGCTGCTGAGCCACTTAATCAATACTTCGAGCTCAATTTCGACACGGTAGGAAAGCCGCAACCCCTAGATCTGAGGGTGTTCGACGTCGATTCGAAAGGAACAGCCTACACTGTGCACTTGAGAATTCATCACCTCAAAGCCAACCCAAACGGTGGTAGTATAATCATAATGTCGAGTCTGGCGGGTTATCAAGGAGTACCGGAAATACCAAATTATACAACAACAAAACATGGTATGAATGATTCTCGTGATTTTCCAAAGAGGCTTGAGACGTAACAACATATATTGACAACTTCAGGTGCCACGGGCCTTCTGCGGGCTCTCCACGGTCCTCCTGTTAAACATAGTGTCTCCTTCTCACTCGTGGGCCCTCACATTACTCGCACACCTGAGATATTTGGAGACGACTATCAGCGAGGTGACGAGGCATTCCAAAAGATGCGCCAAGCACTTCTACCAGGTGGGGTCCGTCTTAATTCGTCGCTTACATGTGCGCTTGCCGTTGGATGGCTTGCAATAGGAGGAATGGAAAGTTCAGGTATGGAGTTGCTAGTTGAGAATGATGAAATCCATAATCTTGAACGCGAACTGTTGAATGTGCGACCAGCGTGGTTCGTTGCTAAAGCAGATGCTGAAGGGACACGTCGTCATCTTTATGATTAGCTCTAAGACTTCTTCTGTGAAACTAGGGCTACAGATGGTTTGGCTAGAGAAATACGAAAATTAAAACCGGCAGATAAGACTGGTGTATGAAGTAGCGAGGCTATACTCCTGATCAAAGAAATACAAATCTATCCGCCCTCTAGTAAAACATTTTCCACGGATTCCCACACTATTCGTTCAACTGTCCTTAAATATTTCTATTAGTCTCTCGCAGATTTTCCGATGGGAATCTTCTGCGGAGCGTTTGACAAAGGGCATCAACAATGCTGGACACTCAAACGTAACATCTTCTACTAATTCCCAACCCCCTGCCACATTGCTTTCATTCCCGCTCGCACCGGTATTCTGTCGCACGTGCCATTGTGCCTTGACTATAACTCCGCCTGTGGCATCCGCGCGTGTCTTTACTCCGTCCGTGGTGTCTTGATAGATTGCGGGGAAGATAACTGTCTTTTGGCCCCAGCCGCCGATGCCAGGGACTACCTGAACGGATTCAGTGACTTCGTAAGCTTTGATAGGGCTCGATTCTTCGGTAGAGGAGAAGAAGGCGTCACTAGCTCCAGCCACAGCGTCGGTGGGAATCTCTTTAAAAGAAACGACGAGGGGGTGGAGGGTTAAGGTGTTAGAATGGAGGTGTAACGCTCCAATAGCAGCATCGGCTGAAATAGAGGGCGGTAGTGGGAGAGTGATTCTAAAAGTATGAGATTTGGGAGGCATACTGAAACGGTGAAGTATGGAACTAATAATTTAATTATTGGGAAAAGGTTATTTAGCTAGTCAGCCTGCTTTTATGTATTGAACGATCCCGCAAGATGCTGACCTCAGCAGGTTATCGTATTGCTGACAAGCCGAATATTTATAAACTAGAGTACATTCAGCAGCAGAAACATGTCTACGTCCTAGTCTAGGTCTAGCACTCGGGACAAGACAAATAAAATACACTATTTAGAGAAACCTACTAATGGTGGAGGTAAGACAATATTTTTGAGCTACACAGTTAAGTGGGATTGAGGACTTTGTCCCATAGCGTTAAATGCCTTTAGAACTGTACAAATTCCTCAGAATTATTCATCGTTTTTATTCTCACACACTTCGAACGCTTGCCCAAAAATCAAATGGTGTGGCAAGGACTAAATCACCCGCCCGCACGCTACACTGTTAATGACGCATGGGGCGAGGGGATGAAGCTCATTGGCGTTAAATTGACTGCTAGGTGGTTCCTATTCAGAGGGTAAGTTATGGCGGACGCACTTAGCATTGGGATATCTATTACACGGAAATATACCTCATGCCATCAGTGAAATCCGTTGAGTCAAAACTTAGCTCAATTCCCGGCTTGAACCATCTTCTAAATATATCCAAAGCCTACCTAGCCGCATAGCGTCGTAACAGTCTCATACTACTGCCAAATATATTACCAACTGACTAGCTGCTTCCCCCTATCAAACCCACCCCTCAGCTGCCTCCCCGGCTTAACAACCTTGCCTTGTAAGATTGTATATCTTACAATATTCTCACAGTCTTCTGGTCTAACACGCGCAAGCCATATACACTGCGCCGCCTGGCCCTGGATATCTTCGCCTGGTTTCCTTTCCTGCTCGCCTCTACTACTGCCATTAGCCTCTTCGGCTCCACTGGAAACGGGCTTCTCAGCAGACACGGTTGGAGAGGACTCTTTCCGATATATCATTACATTTGCTGCAAATTTATGGCCACCAACATGGCTTATGAAATATATGCCCACTCCCCCAGGCCTTTCGTCGTGTAAATCTCGGTATAGGCCAAGAGGTCTCAGGTGACGCTCGAATTCGCGGCGGAGGAGAGGAGCAGATTGGCCACAGCGAGCATCGCGAGTTTTCTGGCTGCACAGGAGGATAAGATATTGATGGGGACAGGGGCGGGCTTTTAGTGTTGGCGCTGCAGTTGGTATTGAGGCTGGTGCTTGTTCCGGTGCGGATGTGGAGACTGAAGGTGGAGGTAGGGCGGTACTCGAGAGAGGTGACGTGTTCGTTGGGCCGGAGTTGACGTAATTGGTTATCACATCCGGCACGTTGGAGGGTGTTACGTTTTCTAGTATGATGAAGGACGGAAGGAGGAGGACGGCTGTACTCTCGGTATCATGCTCCGGAAGGGGCATATTTGAGGCCGAAAGCATGAGGCGCTTGGGTAGGAGTGTTAGCAATAGTGAGAGTGGTTTTTCATGCCATAGGAGTTCAAGCTGCAATGGAGTGGTGTAGAGTGGAACGCATAGAAGGGAATACTTACACCATTGGTAGGTTTCATCTTTCCCTTATCCACGGCTTCCATTATACTACCTTTCTCGTCTGTCGCAAAGTCAGGCCAGGTCGATATGCCATGATGCAGAATTTCAATTGCAAAATATCAAATAATTACCCGCAACATCTCTTACCCAGTCGGTCTTCCCCGTTGCCACAATCAAATGCGTGCTCCAACCCTTTACATGGCCATATAATTCCTCATCCTCATCAATAGACCACTTGTTCGGATACTTGATGGTACAGCTAGCGCAGTCGTGCAGGCATTCTTCGCCATCGGCGGTGGGATCAGTTTGCGGAAAAAGCGATGACGCGGCGGGTGCTTTCACGAAGCCGGTAGTAGGGAGAGCTGTAGTCGAGGAACTAGGGGTTAAGCGGTAGTAGAGGTTCTTGATTTTCGAGGTCATTTTGTATGGATTAAAGGAGGTAGCTGGGGGTTTGGATGTTGAGGGCGGCGTGGACATGATTGCGCGGGGCCTTATAAAATATTTATCAGATTGATTGATAATATGCGGATCCTGTTCCGCTGTTTACGTATGCCCTGGTATTTGATTGTCGACAACACCATCAACAATAATGTTGCAGAAGGGGGCGGTGGAGAGATAAATGTTGAAGGATTGTTAAAGAGATGATGAGAAGCTCCTGTTTATACATATTTATATAACACAGCAGCCTTATAAGTGTACACGCGTTATTATCTATCTCCGAGAAATCATCGGACATCGAGAAGACCGTTCTCCGACCGCCGAGCTTGAGGCCGCAAGGTATCCGTGCACCGCTGTGGCGCTATCCCTTAGCACGATGGGACCCTACGAGAAAGGTAGTCTGTGCGCGAACACCAGAATCAAAATTACGCGTATGGTCACGGAGCCTTGATCCTATTGATTCTATTGGCTGGCTCTTATCGATAACCGTAGGGCCATTTCAGGTCACCATTTAGAATGAATCAAGCCTTTCTATGTAAAAAATGACTGCTCGGATTCCACCACAATGAATGATACCCTTCATTCATTCACTCTTCAGTCATTCAATACCAATGTCCCCTCCAAGACACCGGACAATCCTTCTCACAGGAGCTCCAAGGCCAAGGGACCTCAATAGGGACAATGGCCTTCTTCAAAACATTTTGCTGCCTTCAATGAAAGCATTCCTAGATATTCAGAATTCGAACCTTCCAAGCGATTCCTATACTATTTCAGAAGAATCATCCCCAATAAGCCCTGTCCCAAAATGGCGTTCAGTACCCCTTGACCCCCAAACACACCTCCGAACAGGTCTGTCCCCGCCTTTTGCTGAATTCAGCTCATCCGGCATCCAATCCATGTCATTCGAAGAGCCGTATAATCGCAGAGGCATATCTTTTGAATTTGCTTCGGATCTCACCTCGACCGTTTGGGAGGCGACCTCGGAGAGCATAGAATCCATCAGCAGTACCAAATTCCTCGAGCACTCCATCGCCTTCCACGAGACGCTGCTCTCATCCCAAATAGCACCGCACACATCCCAAGAAGACGTCTCTTTACCCAGAAGCACTGGATCTCTCGCAACGAGCTCCTTCGAAAGCACAACTACAGACAACAGCAGCGTGCGAGCCCTCCAGGACCTCCAGGACTTCCTCTCCTCAGGCCCAACCAGCAACAACAGCCACATCCCAACAAACGTCACAATAACCGCGCTCTCCGCGCTCCCCTCACCAACGCACCTCCAATCCATCCACCCGCAAACCCCAACCCCAAACCTCCTCGTCACCCTCCTCTCCATCCCACCCCCGCGCACCGTCACCGTCCGCCGCACCGGAAAACAAATGACCCTCCACGACATCCTCGTCGCCGACGAAACGCGCTCAAACCTCACCATCACCTTCTGGCTCCCCCCCCACGAGCAGGCCCTCCCCAACCCAGAAGCCGCGCCCCAGCAGCAGCCATCCAAGAAGCCGCCGCCGCAGCACGAGCAGCTCCGCGCGACGCTCGAAGGCCTGCAGACCGGCGACATCGTGCTGCTGCGCAACATCGCGCTGACGGCGTTCCGCGGGACCGTGTACGGGCAGAGCCTGAACCCGAGCATTTCGCGCGCGCGCACCGCGGTCGACGTGCTGGTGCGGAACGGGGTCGATGCTCCGGTGGTTGATCGGCTGGGCGCTGAGCTGAGGGGGAAGGTTGGGAGAGTGAGGGAGTGGGCGGGGTGGTATGTCGCGCCGGGGCCTGGGGGCGGGGGTGGTGGAGCTGGTGGGGGGCTGAAGAAGAAGAGGAGAAAGGGGGATGGCGGTGGAGATAGGGCTGGGGCGGTGCGGGATGCCGAGGAGTTGCCGCCGGATACACAGTAAACGGGAGCGTGCAGTATATTTGAGTTACGTAGGTGTAGTCGACTGCTCTGAGTCTCCGCAAAAGCAATGAGATTAGCTACCGTGAAATGGTTCTGGTCTTGGGAAGCAAAACTAGAAATGGAAAGCAAAATGCATGCACAATGACGAATGTGGTCAGCGATGGCCTTAGCAGTTGGAGTTTTGAGGCATGGGTTTTTCTTTCCCTTTTCGCATATCATCCACTTTACTCTCTGGCGTTTCAGGGTGCTCGGGGCGCGGATAGAGAGTCCCAGAGATAAAAAGGCTTTAGCCTGTTTGAATTCACGAAGAGATCCGGAGCAGCCGATGCAAATATAGCACGAATAACTGAGAATGAATGGCAAGAAGAAGCTTTTGGGAATGTGTGGCCTTCCAATCGCATGACGCTTCGAAAGCGTAGGAATACTGAATCCCCAGGCTTCTTAGCCTTTGAAGAGCCGGCATTGTTCCAAGCAGTCACGTACTGGACCGGCTAGGATATCTCTCACTTGTAGCTGTTCTGCCTAATACTGGTACGCGAGCCGTTCTGGATTGTTTGTGCTTCATTCCGGAACAAATCGTCCTCGAAAAGGAACGAAGTCGTGCATCGCTTTGATCGTCTGGATTCCGGATCAATTGCCTCATTCCAGAATATCTTTAACTACACAATATGCCAAACAACCTCCAAATTTGATATGCCATATTACCTTAGTTACAAGCGTTCCATTAGCTACAATTTGGGGTCGTTTAGATGTCCTTGTAGGCCAATTTTAAGCGCCTTAACTTGGGCTTGGTTCTACAATTACCTTAACTAGGCCTAGCTTAGGGATTATCAATTCCGCAATGAGTCGTTTATTCCGGAATACACACTCTCAAAGCGATACATGACATTGTTCCGTACTGAGGCAGAAATAATCCGGAACAAGTGTATTAGACAGAACAGCTCTATGATGTCAGCCTTAATCAAAAGGCTTCCTGATGGCCGCAATTTCCGGCGCTCTGTCAACCCGACCATTGGGTTAGTGGACGAGTTTCTTTATTATGCCCACGAACTGGAAAGAAGTGGGGATAATACGCAAGTCAAGCTTCTGGATAATTTAGACCATATGATCTCCGAATACGCCCAATCACTGGATACATGCAAGAGACCTTCCAATGGGCGGGTCCCTTGACAAGTACGTTGAAGGCGAGAAATGCACATTCCTAGCGCTTACAGTCCAGGCGTGATTAATTAAATATGTTAAGGCTAAGGACTGATAGACAAAACGGGAAGGCCATTTCTAGATTTAGAAATTAGTAAGCCTAGTTTTCTGAAGAGACTATAGAAATCTGCGCCCATAATGTAGATCTAATATACCACTTTGGTTAGAACAGTAATTAATAGTAGGATTTAAACCGATACATTTAAGCCTAGGACTGAGCTAAGAGGAGAGATCACCCATCCTATCACCCTGTACTTACCCTGCTCACTCTTGCTCGCCCAACACTCGCTTCGGCTTGTGTGAGCGTAGCGCGGCGACGCTCACCCGTTAGAACTGGGGAGGAAACCTTGCATACGGCCGCAGAAATATCACCCATAAGCTGTGGTTGTGGCGAGGATCAACGAATGAGGCGGCTGGATATGTCAATTGAGAGGAACAAATACCCAGACTTGATGTCTTAGCTTCTATGATGACCCTAAATTTCGTTCACAATTCTCCAACAGGTTTTAAAAGAAAAGTAGCCATTCCTGCTAGCATGATGGTAATGTTCATTTCCTTTGCCCGATTACCTGTATTCCCAAAGCTTGAATCCCAGCATAGCCTACCGAGACTTGTATGAATATACCTCTTGTCTAAAAGTATAAATGCGCACAAAAAAAATACTCCCGATCCGGCACCAAAAAATGCCTCAAAATCCAGTCCAACGCCTCTGCCAAAAGCACGAATAAAATACGTGCGGGCGAGCCAGGATCAAAACGCCCAATTTCCTGGGTATATTAATGAGACTTCCGTCACAAGCCATGTAGGCCATGACATACAAACATTTCTTTTAATTTTTCAAATTCTTCCCCCTTCAACAATCTCCCTTGCCACCAGCTCCAACTCGCCAGTATCCGCGGTTCTCCTTCGCTCTAAAACCCACCTATCCCCTCCACTCTCATCCTGCTCCCTAACATAAGTTACGCTATCTGCCGCACTGCCTTTCCGACTATGTGCTCTCCATCCGCCCCCGGGGGTCATGGGGCTAGAAGCTGAGATAGGGGAGACTAGTCCCAGAGACTGGCGGCGAGGTACGGAGGCCGACGGTGGTGTAGGAGAAGGTAGTTGTTCAGCTGAGTGGAAAAAGCTCGTAGAGAGGGTGAGGGAAGGCGGAACGGGTATTGATGGAAGGGGCTTCTGGTCCTGGATCGAGGCTGAATGCGCCACGGAGTTTGGGAACGAAGAGTAATTCGTTCCAGTAATGGTAGGACTTTCGCGGTTGGCTCCAGTATTTTCCTCATCTTCTTCATCGGAGTCGTCGTCAATGGCGTTGATGGCATCGAGCGCTTCGTCGTCCTCTTCTTCATCCCCTCCGTCGTGAACGTCCTCGAGCGCGGACGACCCACCATTGTCATACTCGCCCGCATTCATGCCAAGATGGGTTATTGGACTGGCGCCTCTGGAGTAATACTGAAACGCGACCGGACTGGAATTCCGCGGGGATGTGCCAGTGGAGCTTCCCAGGCTCCCATTGCTTCCTCCGAACGTACCTTTCCTCAACTTCATGAGTTGGCTCAGGCTCAAATCCGGATCGTCGTCTGGAAATCCGTACGGACTCATCCTCGCTAATTGGGCGATTCCAGGGCTTGGTAGAGCTTGTTGGCCATTGAAGTGATTAAGACTGATATATGAGTTTCTGGTACTGTACTCGCTGCGTTCTGTAATGGGTGTGAGATTCGGCTCGCGCACAGCATTACGACCGCTAACACTGCGACCGATGGAGCTTGCTCCGAAGTATCCACCATTCGCGAACTGCGCTTCGCCCTGCGCAGAAGCGTAAAAGCCAAATTCTTGCCCGTAGAACCCATCATAATCGTTTGCGAGCGCTTCAGCATTGGCTGCTGCAATCATAGGATCATCCTCCAGTGTGCTATCATAGTCACTATAGTCGTAGTCATCGTCAATGAATCCTGAGCCAGTGTCAAAATCCGATGGTGGAAAGGCTGACGTATCCTGGCTGAAGCAGCCATCATCAGGAATCAGGCTGGGGTGGGAGCCATGGCTAGCTAATTCGTCGTCATTATCATCAGCACTAGAGTTGCGCCCGGTATCAATGCTATCATGTCGCCGGAAACGACCGTCAGCTTCAGCTTTGTTAGCGGCATCGGCAAGGGCACTGTGGTATTTTTCGAGATTTGCAAAGCTGGAGCTGGATTTTTGATGGGCTTTCGAGGTCTGGTGAATCAGAGCTGGTTCTGTAGGGTTTAGGTGACCCGGAAGATCGCTTTCGCTATCGTGGTTGTTGTCCGAGATTTCAACAGCAGAAGCATCATGTGGGACACTCGGCAGATGCTCATCCTGTGTATGTGTGCTAGGCTTAAGGTCTGGAGCCGGTCTAGCATAGAGATGATGCGACGGGTCATCGAAAACTGTCTCATCAAATTCTTCTCCGCTCTGTCGGCCGGGATCTTCAATCATTCCATCGTCAAAATATAGATCGTCGTCAATGCCATCGTCATTTATGAAGACCTGGTTGCTGTTCAGACCATACGTATCTTCAGGCGTTGCGGCTGGGGTAAGTCTAGAATGGTCACCAGTAGGTCCATTCCCAAAATCAACTAACCCAAGACCTCGCACATCAGATACTAAATCCGAAAGTGGCAGATGCATCTTGCCAGGAACACTATCCGAGAAAGCAAAGCCAATTGCATTGCCCTCAGCATCGCGTGGCGTGTCTAAGGTCTCTCCAATCATGCTTATCGGACTCAGTGGATTGTTCAACGACAGTCCAGTAGACGAAAAATCGAAAGCTGCGATGCCTGGAGTTAACGTTTCCCCGGCGTTATAATCATCTTCGTCGCCCATCATTGGAATGGGCTCTTCGAACCTGTCATCATCCATATCATAATCATACATATCCTCGTCATACTCATCATCCAGTGTATTGGTCGAGTTTCGCGCTTGTTTGAAAGCTTTCGCAGCCGCTTTCTGCTTATGCCTCTCTTCGAGGAGCTTTTCTTGAGCATCGTCGTTGCCAGATATCTGGAAGCTAAAACGCGAAGCTTTGCTGGTCATGTGTGTGGGTAAACCAGCAGGGGTAAATGAAGGATCAGTGACCGAAGTAGCTCTCGAGCGTGTAGATGGTGGAGTCTTAGTTGACATTTTCTTCTTCGGGGTCTGCTCAGGAGACCTAGGACTGATAGGACTGGCGGATTCCTGGACTGGAGATAGAGTGGATGATTCGTGGAACTCCGAGTTAGTCTTAATGGGAGCCGGGAGTATAGACAGCCGAGAAACGGGTGGGGGAGAATCTTTTGCAATTGGTGGAGGTGGAGGTGGTGAGCGAGCAGGAGGCAGTGGTATCGAAATTCTCGAAAGAAAGTCATGGTTAACCAGAGTTTCCGCTCGAATAGCCGCTTGAGAAGCCTCGAAACTTAAGTCGTCGTCAAAATGTTCTCGGAAAACAGGAGTATGTTCTCGTTCTATTTTGGGAGGACTGTAGTCTCCGGAAGAGTTTTTACCATCAAGCCCATCTGTCCTGGAGTTTGGCCGGTCTCTGTCAGACTCCAGAGCACTAACTCGGCCCGCAGATCCGGCCAGGTCCGAGTAGGCATCATTGTATGAGAAGTTACTTCTCCGCCTTGGTGCGCTAAAATCATGGACTCCTTTCCCCCTGATTCTCGGGTCATAGCCGTCTGGGAGAGTCATCGCTGGGATGATCTGACTCCGATGGCTAATAAGAGATTCATCTGAGAGATTTTCTAATGCCTGGCCGGATCGACGCCTCATGAGAAGAGACATAGGATTTCGTAGACTGAGTCTCGTCTTGACAGGTTTGTGAGGATTGTTATTCAATTGTTGTGCTGGAGGCTTAACAGAGACTGGTTGCTTATCATTAGAACCCATTGACAGCGAAGATTGAGATCTCGAATTGTTGAAATAACCATTTGGCGAGGCTGTAGAGGCCAAATTTGAAGTTGTAGGCCTCAATGAAGATTGATCCCCCTGACCGTCGAACATTCCCTGATCGACAGGCCTTTGTGCTTTGGTTTTGTATCCACTCGGTGCACCTGAGGTTGTCGTGTTGGCAGGTATTCGCATATCATCCTGGTTCAAAGAAAGCGATTCATACGGAACAGACTGTAATATCGGACGAAAACCTCGGTCCTCCATTATCCGTCCACTCTTCACCACATCTTGCGCTTGCTCTGGATGTGGAGGCTGTGGCGCTGATATTGCTGAAGGCTGCGATGACGTATCGTATTGCGACGTTACCCGAGGAATTGGAGGAAGTATAGGGGGATATGGCGAAACCGGAGAGCCAGCGTGTAAATTCGCACTGTCCTGTATGCGGGACGAGGGAAAGTGGTCGGACGAATGTACTGAAGAGGTGGGTATCTGCTGATAGGCCGGGGAATTGGAAGGATCCGGTGAGGTTGGGTTCGACCCAGTGCGTTTATGGTGAGGGCGAAGGTAGGAAAACATGTTCGAAGGCGCCATGCTGGCATATAGTGTGCCAGTCGGGGATCAGCTTGGTTGCTTTTGCGCGCGCGGCCGAAGTGACAGGCAGATGTAGCGTGGAGAAAGTGTTCAGAGCCTCTCACGCCTCTCAGCGAGGCCAAAGACCAGCAGCGACCATCGCCAGGCCTAGCTTATACAAAAGAGCTCTCTTGAAACTATCGGCAGCGCAAGGACAGGGGATTCGTCGAGGAGAGTTGAAGTGTTGTACATGCATAGACGGGGGGCCTTCCACGTCTCGCTCAATAGCGCGCTGTTTCAAAGCGAATGATCAAATCGAGCATTTAATCGGCACTGACGAGGTGACAAATCCAAAGAAGGGGGGCCAATTCGCAATTGTATAGTACTATGGTGGTGGAGGGCTACGAAATTGTTCCTGTTCGTATAGATGCGTCGAGCTGACCCGAAGAAGCGCCGGTGCGTGCAATCCTGGCAGCCTGGCTTGCCAAGCTTGGTCTCTCTTTTGCTCCTTTGTACAAGGAGACAATGAAGATGCTGGCGGCGTTGTGGTGTGAGTGTACAAATGTATGAGAATGTTCAGCGTGACTTCGGGTTATTTTAATATGCAAAAACTCCCGAGCTGCAGGAAGTGGCACACAGCAAGGTATTCTTAGTAACGCTTATCGCATGGCATATTAGGGCTGATACTCATATCTTGCCTCTGGTCAAGCAGAATCTGTCTGGATGTCCGATTTTCCTACATACCAGATCATCACCAAGTATCAGACAAATATTTGGTGTGACGGTAAACTGCCATGGCTCTAAGTTGCGAAAGAAGACTTGTTAAGAAATGGTACTTGGTAAGCAAATACGAGGATTGCCCCCAAAAGTATTTTTGTTGAATTGGTGGTGGTGATACGCTCATAAAGGGTCTCAGAACATGGCGAACTTAACAAGCTCTTACGATGATAGTGACGTTTGTTACCTTGTACTTATGAAGGATTTCGGCACATTTCCTCAAAATTCAACTTAGTTACTGCACTGCAACCACCAAGGCCACTTCAATAAAGCAGCATCGGAGCAAAGTTCCCTAAAGACCCACAGCATCACATAAAACACTACCAGGCCCCGACTAACCAAGAATACTAATGCTAAGCCTGTCTTTACTGATGCTCTTGGTGTACCCCAACATGAAAGGGATAGATTTTTATCATTTCTCCGCGCATGGTCTCGTCCATATTCACAACTCGACTAATATCGCGTCCCGCGCTTTTCGACACTAACGCCTGCGAAAGAAAGGGGTGCTAAATTGGAGCGAGTTTCGATCTTGATATCAATTTCTATCGTTATTGGCTACGAATGATAATAAGAAAGTAGTTGAAGGTAATAACGCTGCGCTGGTGCTCCAACTTCCCTGAGCCCCGAGGCCCCCTCTAACGGAATCACAGGCGGGCCGGTAAGGCTTGGCGCTATTCGGCGTCCGTTTTCTAGCAGCTTCTCTTGTCCCCATCTCACGACCTTAAAACTTCAACTACTCAAGTCGACACCCTCCAATACTCCCGTTGTTCCTCCGGTTTTCTCATGCTGAGAAGGGCTATCCATTTGCTCCAGGTAAATGAGCATCCGCTTTCATGTTTTCTCAAATCTTGAATGATGAAATTCCAGCTGGCACCAGGCCTAGAAGACTTGTACTCTTTTGATGCGGATCAGCTTTACGGGAGCACAGTCTCCTTCTGATATTCAATACTGAACCTTCAATATTAAGAATGATTTCTGGTGAATTGCAGCTAATCAGAGAGCCTACAGACAGACTTGAGACCTTAGTTACCTCTCCCTCTCCAACCCACCTCGATCCTTCATCGGCAAATATGGTTCTCCATAATCCAAATAATTGGCATTGGGTTAACAAGGATGTTTCCGCCTGGACGCAGGAGTATCTAGAGAATGACTTAACCGGAATTTCTGCCGAGGCCGACGGGGTTACAGCGAAGGTGGACAAAGTCATCAGCATGGATGGAGACGTGGACGTGAGCCAGCGTAAGGGAAAAGTCATTACCTTGTTTGACGTAAAACTCAAACTAGAGTACTCTGGTAAGCCTGTCTTCACCATTCCGTTAGGCTCACCCTCCATATCTCACCTTCCCCGCCTCAGAATTGACAACATTCTGGTTGGAAACTTCGTTCCTCTCTTATTCATTTCTTCTATACTTAAGGGACCAGAGTTTTGTTACTAACCTTCATTTCAGGCAAGAATCAAGAAGGCGAAGAGGCTAGTGGTACCATCACTATTCCCGAGGTAGCTCATGATACGGAGGAAGATGAGTACGTCGTACGTTCCCTTGTCTCCCTAAATTGATTTTGTCGTTCTATTCTCATTTTCTGTCAGTTGCCTCTCTTACTAACAGCCGGCATTCTTTAGTTCGAGATAGATATTTACTCCGACGCAGCCAGTAAGCAACCCGTCAAAGACCTCGTTCGTTCGAAAATAGTCCCCCAACTGCGTACGCACCTCCAAAAGCTTGGGCCTGCCTTAATCGCAGAACATGGCCGGGATATTCAACATGCACCAGGGTCAAATCCGTCAAGCGGTTTCTCAACTCCAAAATACATCTCCAATACCTCTATCAATAAGTCTTCCTCCGAGCAAAACCTCGCGCCCACGACAACCCAGTCTAATACGAAGGGTCCTTCTGTCAACGTTGTGACGCTCACCGAGAGTGCTGAGTTCCGCACCACGGCTGCAGAACTATACCAAACCTTTACGGATCCGTCTCGCCTGGCTGCATTTACGCGCTCTCCGCCCACTGCATTCACCGGTGCCACTCCTGGAGGTCGATTCGAATTATTTGGCGGTAACGTATCAGGAGAATACACTGTCCTCGAGGAACCCACAAAGATCGTACAAAAGTGGCGGTTAGGGCAATGGCCCCAGGGGCATTACTCAACTCTGTCCATCCAATTTGACCAGAACGATGTGGACGCAGTGACTGTGATGAGAGTGAAGTGGGAAGGCGTCCCGGCAGGCCAGGAGGAGCCAACGAAGAGAAACTGGGGCGAGTACTACGTAAGAAGCATTAAAACGACCTTCGGTTTTGGAACTGTTTTGTAGACAACGAAAGATATGGCCGGATGTGAAGTGGGTGGGCAAGAACATGGAGTACTATAGGCGTATCTTGGCAATTAACAGCGAGGCTTATGGTATGATGATTAGACGTTAGCATGAAAATGGGTAGAAGATCGATTGGATAGCCCTTCATCGGGGTATTTCGGTCTAAACCAGTTCTTGGTGAGCCATCATTTCGTGTCACGAATTTTACTTTATGTATAACCTAAGCTGCACTATTTTCTACACACGTGAGGTTGTGCGACGTTTGTAAAAAGGCCTCACGCGAAACTTGAATTCATAAGGTATGCGCTGCTTAGCAAGAGTGTGCTTCGATAGATCACCTAAAATGCATACCTCGCCCTACCGCGCCAACTCTTTCACTTGAACATGAACCATACATGAGCCATTTTTCTGCTGGTGTTCGCTTCTCACGAATATTTCCATTAACGAGAGCAACGCTTTTTCCCCAAAGCATGAGCCCCATCCCGAAGCGAACTTCAGCCTGCAGATCAAACCTGGATCCGTAACCTGACCCGTTTCGACCACCGCCGCACCTCGTTAGAAAGCAAAGCGAGATGAAAAGGCGACAGATTCGGGTAGCCCACTTAAAGCATGGCTCCATTGTCGCAGTTGCATATGAGCTGTGACTTTGGCCGCATGAATATAGAATTTGTTCCTTATGAGATCTCCCTACATTCTCACCTTCCAGCTGTGCTATTTTTGTTGCATCACTCGTTATATATATCCACTCCTCCGTTCATATTACAATGCGTTTCTTTACCAGTCTTTCATTTTTAGGCCTGGCTGCCCTCGCATCAAGCGCCCCAATGGCAAATCCATCGTCGTTAAACAAACGAGCTGGTGTCCTTACGGAGCAAAGCTATGCTAACTTCCAAGTATCGGATGGCGTCTCTGGCAATGCTTTCGCGGAGGTCAATGCTAAGTTTCCGGTATGTCTCTAAGCATTCCTATCAGCTCTATCTTATTCCTGATCTCAGCCCAGATCGATACGTCGAATCTCGCTGGTGTCGCCGCGTCGGATTTGGCGATAATCGTCAAAGCCGCACAGGTCAGCGAAGACGCTGAGACTGGGACCGGGGGTTTCAATGATGCAATCACAGCGGCAGGCGGTACACAAACGACGGCAGGCACCGCGCTTCAGAATGGGAAGATCAAGAACAAGGTCTTGAAATTACAGACTGATGTATTAAGACTCCAGATAGAGCAAGCTCAGGGAAAATCTGTATGGATAAGCCAAGGCTCCAAGTTGCAGCATATGAAGGGTTACTGATCGAAACAGGGACTTAGCACAGAGCTTCAGCAACAGATTACCAAACTCAACACCAATGTGGCATTAGATAAAGCAGCCGCCGGACAAACGTCGCAGAGTGTTAGCTTTAGTGGCACTGACTAGAAGTATTTCAGAGACTTTTAGTGTTTCCCAGGAGGAATGTCTCACAATTGTCGGGAAAGAAATGATATGGCGGTTCAAATTGTGAATATGACTTCTAAATCAAGACAAAAGCAGACTTCAATATCTTCATTGATATGCATTATCAATGGGATATTAATTCAATTTTATAAATCCTCCTACGGAACTCTTAACCCGTGCGATGGCTTTCTTAGCTTCTATTCAGAGCAAGGAAAAAAAAATGAAAGACAATTACAAGTTCCTCGACTAATACCACTCACCATTTTCATGATTATAATACTTGAAAATATCAGTTTCAAGTACTATTTGAATCAAAGTTGTCGAGTCGAACTCGAGGAAACACATAGAAATGCTTGCCGAACACTCCCGAGAGCATGGTTATATCAGCACGGAAGCTATGGAGCCTACGGTCGAAGGGGCCGAGGATGCCCTCAAAAGAAGGCTTCCCCGCGTCCCCGCATCTTGGCTGTATGCTTGGCACGGGCCGTCTTTTAAATTCACCGTTAAAGCGACGAATGGGCACCGTCATTGGGAATTGCCGATCACGAACACCTAAGGAATATCCCCTTCAATAGCACTTCAGATATTGGAGCTGTAATACATATAATAGGCTAACACCAACCGTTGCACATATCCCATGGGTACGGTATGATGAAACACGGGGAACTTCAACTTCTCTACAAACTATCCTTCCAAATTCTAGACGGGCTTATCGTCGATACATCTGCATCTATATGGTACGTTGCAACGGAATATCACCATGGCAATATGCATGCAAAAAGTGGTGACCCCTCCGAGTGAAATAGACGAGTCTCCCCATACCCATCCAATAATCCAGCAATTCTCGTTACTTCAAGCACATACGACTCTTTACGCGAATGCGTTTTTGCTGTCGCCATGAGGAACAACATGGCAGCAGGGTGCCCTCCTAGATTGGCCACTACTTCTTCACCCGTCTCTCTACATTACAGCCGCCGAGGGTAAATTCTACCATCCTCATTCAAAGTCTTTGTTAAACGAAAAACAAAACTCCCACGCAAGAAACTCAATTCAGGTCCTTCAGCGGCTTAATTCTCATCAATGGCTAATATTCCTTGGTTTCCTTGGCTGGACTTGGGATACCTTTGATTTCTTTACGGTGTCCCTGACAATCGCCGAGATTGCGAAAGAATTCAACGTTGCGAACTCAAAAGTCTCATAAGTCCAAGCACAGACCAATTACTAGATGACATAACCGACACTTGATCAATTCTTGGGGCTCACAGTAACCCTCATGCTTCGTTCCGTTGGCGCATTAATCTTCGGAAGCCTATCAGATCTCTTCGGGAGAAAGCGGCCCTTCATTGGCAATCTCGGCGCATTGGTCGTTCTTGAGCTCGGGACTGGTTTCGCTCAGTCCCTGAGTCAATTCCTTGGTGTTCGCGCCTTATATGGCATTGCTATGGGCGGTTTGTGAACTCATAGACACAGCAATTGCAATATGCTAATCGACACCAGGTCTTTTTGGCCCAGCAGCCTCTGCTGCCCTCGAAGATCTCCCTTATGAGGCTCGTGGCATCTTCTGGCCATGCGACCGGCTACTTGCTCGCTGCAATCTTTTACCGTACCCTCGTCTCAACCACTTCTCATGGCTGGCGCAGTTTATTCTAGTTCGGAGCCAGCCCACCCCTTCTCACCATCACATTCCGCCTCTTCCTCCTAGAAACCAGCCACCTCCAAGTCCAAAAAGCAGAGCTGGAAACCAAGCACGCACTACGCCACTCCGGAACCCACAGCGCCAACGCAGCTGCTAACGAGGAGAGAAACGGGCTCCGAGCATTCGCGCGCGAATCCTGGCTCGTGTTCAAGCAGAACTGGGCCTCGCTTATCTACATAGTGATCATTATGGCGGGCTTCAACGCGTGCTCGCACGGCTCGCAGGACTTCTACGCGACCTTCCTCAAAGACCAAGTCAGCAAATCCCCCACCAACACCATCACCACAGCGATCGGGCAAATCGGCGCACTGCTCGGCGGCACGACAATCGGCTACATCAGCAGCATCCTCGGGCAGCGACTGACGATGATCAGCGCGTGCATCATCGGCCGCGCGCTAGTGCCCGCGCACGTCGGCCCGCGCGACCTGACGCTGATCGCGCCGGTATTCTTCGAGCAGTTCTTCGTCGGCGGCGTCTGGGGCCCCGTTCCCATCCACCTGATGGAGCTGGCCCCGCCCGCCCTGCGCACCCTCATCGTCGGCTTGACGTACCAGCTCGGCAACCTGGCGTCTAGCGCCTTGGCTACCATCCGGGGGACGATTGGCGAGCGGTATCCGCTGCCGCCAGCGAGGGACGGCACGAAGTGGTTCAATTACGAGAAGGTGATTGAGATATTCATAGGCACGATGTGGGCGTATATGCTGTTCTGGCTGTTGTTGGGGCCCGAGATGACGCAGGAGGAGAGGGAGGAGCAGCGAGCGAAGGCACTGGAGTATGAGAGGGAGCGAATGAGCGGGAGGAGTTCTAAGGAGATTGGAGCGAGGAGAACTGAGAGGGAGATGGGCGGTTCGGGGGTTGTTGAGGAGAGCAAGGGAGAGGGCGCAGTGGAGTATATCGAGGATAAGGAGAAAGGGAATGTTTGAGGTGAGGCCGGACAGCGGGCCTGAAATGACCGATGTACCTAGTGGCTGTAGGAATGCTATATATTCACTCGACACCTTGAAAATCTGGGAAGGGGTAATATTAGTAATGTATCTGCGTTTCATTCAATCTCAAGTGAGCTCAGATCCTTATTAATTTGCATAGATTACTCGGTGAGAGCGCGTTTGTTTCAGAATCTGCGTAATCTAGAAAGCATTTTGCGACTCATCGAATATGGATTGTGGATGCAGTCTGAGTGGCAATGACCGTCTGAACAAGGTTATAGGAGTTAGCCTTTGAGGCTGGATATACCATTGCGATTTATATTGGGGTATGAAGGAAGCTGGCGTATGTAGTCTCAGATCGGGGACCGCGGATCTCGGTTGTATGTAGCTGTACCACGATTAATAATATGTCGACTACCGCTCAGCCATTCACCCCTTGCTCGGATGTATCAGTAGCCGCCCGTGTAACTACCGGCATGCCGACTAGATTCCAATGAGCGTAGCGCCTCGTAACCAAAACGGCGGGCTTGAGAACGCCATTGCCCTACGACAGTGCCGGCATTGTAGGGCTGAGCTGGCGTAGCAGGATGCAACATGCATTTTGATAAGCCAGTGATACCAGTGAGAAGCTGAGCGGATTTAGGCTGCAGCATCAGCACGGTGCAATAGTCCTTCCATCATTATTAAGTTAAATGCCTTGCCGGCGCATTTCTTTTTCAGGACGTGAATTTGCAATAAGAGTAAGAGGCAATCAAGTTCTGCTCTAGATATATTCGAAGCGCACTAGAAGGGAAATAAAACGCAAAGCCATGTCCAACGATAGCGCAAGCCCGTTGCGCTCGGCCTCTACTACTCCCGCTAAATCGCGCTCGGCGACTCCGGACTCCCGAGGGTCTTTGTTGACAGGATTTACTCTCTCGACGCAGTATCAATTCATCACCACAACGGGAGATGACACCAGGGCGAGCATAAAGCGAAAGCTCAAGACAGTGGGGGGCCGTGTAATGAGGAACTACGTACAGCAGAAGAATAGTAAAAATTCGACCGGGTCCGATGCGAGTGGAGCATCGACATCTCCCGAGGGTGAAAGTGCTAAGGGAGAAAGCCAAGTAATATTAATACCGAGCTGGTCGAGGGATATGAGGGAGATCAAGAAGAGATCTCGAAACTCCGAGATCGTAAATAAAGTTGGGCATGAGACTCTGAAAAATGAGGATCTTAGCAAGGGCCGTTCGCGCGGATGTCCTTCCATAGATGTAGGTTATGGGGAGCTACTTATTCAGTCGAGTAAGTGATGGTTCAGTGAAGACTCCGATTGTCTTGCTAAGCGTATAGTAGATTTTGAAGGTATACCTGTCCTAGTAAATCCCGTCACTGGTAGGCACCCTCCTGAACTCTTCTAATCTACACATTCACATGATTGCATACTTACCCGAGGTTCTTTCGACATTCAGTAGAAGGGGATGGCAGGCCTTGGTTCTATCCCATTTGTGAAGCATCAGCATCGGACCACACCTCCTTGTGTAGTCTTCTCCACATTGGCTCGATTCTTCGCGACAAAATGTCTGGTCTCACAGAACCAAGTGTAGAAACACTGCAGTATACAGGAGAGACGGTACGGAAAGTCATGGAGACGTTGCAATTAGGCGAAGAGACTGTCCCACACAGGGTTGTTTTGGATAAATCTTATCGCGATAAGGCGTAATGGATATCCTTATCGCGATAAGTCTTGGTATACCCCAAATAAATTTTCAGTCGCCTTCTTCTTCTTTATTATCGTATAAAATATAACTTCAGAAGTAGAATCAGAAGCTCTCGACTCTATTAATACCTCTAAATTAAAAAATATAAGAGGTCGCTTAGCTCTTTTGATATAGGAGCATACCTGTCCACTAGGTAGTAATAAGCCCGTATAAAATAAAAAAGCCCATCTTTTATTCTATTGTAAACACTGCACAGAGTTATACGCTGTATAGTTAACTTCTAACTTCCGAAACTACTTAGCGTTAAAGCATAGCATTACAGTTAAGCCTAAAACCAGTTATATAAAAGAAGCAATATGGGATCAATTAAAAGACCTTTACCTTAAAGCGTTATCTTAAAATAAGACAGAAGAGCTAGATTTAGAAGTACTCCGAGCGGTCCTAAATAAAGAAGTTATTAATGAGGCCCTTATTACATTAATTATCGTATAAAACTTACTATTTTGGATAGTTAAGTGGCTAAAGTTCCATATTCTTCTATAGTCAATTAATCCTAAAGTAGACGGCCATATAACTATAGCCTATTTAATAGTTAGTAAAAAGATTTATAACTTATAGCTATTGTAAAAGGATATTATATAAAAGAGGCTGCAGTCTGCACTAACGAGTATTTATCTCTTTGTTGATATTTGGACCTCTCTAAATAATTACCTTCTCCTTGTAATTTGCGGCCATTTTATAAATAGTTAGGAAAAGCTTACAAACGCTCTTCTTGGCCTCCGTACGGTAGCCTCCTATAGTGGGGATAAGTAATGGAATACTCTCCTTTTAGTGCTTAAGGACTACGGGATTATGTAAAAGCTGGGTGCCGTTATATCTGATAACTATACTATAAATAATAAGCTCTGTTATATAATAAGCGACTAGCTTCTTTAGAAAGAAGGAATTAAATAGAATCCCGTCTACTAACGGATCCGCTATTAGGGTTATATTTTTAACCTTGCTGTATAGGCTTTCCTCTTTAAAAACTTAATTAGTTTTAATAACATTGAGTTATATGAAGAAGATAAGGTAAAAGGAAAAGAGTTAGATCTAAAAGAGGAGAAAGAGAAAAGTAATATATTTCGGAAACTTGGCGCACTTAGAAAGCTTTATAATATTACCGTATATACCTATAGCTTAGCCGGTCGTATAAGGGAGTTTAAAAGTCTTATAGGGAGAAGAATTCCGCTTAATAATTGTATAAGATGGAATAGCTAGTATTTTATGCTTAGCGTAGCAAT
>Ga0307515_10001251_pt1 | contig 57954 bp, 53 predicted proteins | sample 17_EM_MG_FD_194513 | JGI IMG/M metagenome (GOLD analysis project Ga0307515, IMG submission 194513) | Populus trichocarpa ectomycorrhiza microbial communities from riparian zone in the Pacific Northwest, United States - 17_EM | ecosystem: Host-associated > Plants > Roots > Unclassified | place...
AAGCAAGCAAGGCTCAATTTTGTGAATGTTGATGATGTTGGTGTTGCTGAGATGCAGGGGTGCTGCAGTGCTCGCTTGGCCACATAGACATGTCTATATAATGGTGTAAATAACGGGCGATGCTCGGGTAAACCTTTTTTAGTGAGGAACACTATTACTGTATATGAACTTTAGAATATTTCTATGATATTAAAAGCTTTAATATTTTTCAATCAATTCAATTTAATTAGAGCCTCTAGATTGAATGCGTTGCCAAGCCCGCGAGCTCTCAGTTGATTGAATTGATTGAGTCTTGGCATTTAATTTAATTTAATATTGAAGCCTTGTTGAATGATTGGTAAGCCTGGCCATCTTTATATGTCTAATCTTTATATGTTATTTCTCCTCTGCTGATTATAGGGCTAACATCCCTATAAATGCAGCAAGAGAAGCGGCAAACCAGCCGCCTATTGCCATCGACAGGCTTCCCATGCCTCCTGTGGGATGTGCCTGCGTGCTTAAAGCACCTGTAGATTCCGCGCCACTTAACCCACTTATAATAAGTCCGCCGAGCCCGCCGCTTGTAGTTGTCTCAGCACCTAAGCTTGAGCTTGCTCCTGAAAATACTACAATCTCACTTACTGCTCTAGTAGTGCTAGTTGCCAAAGCTATGCTTATTACGGCGGCTACCGAGATTGTTGCGGCAGAGTTTGTTGTGCCGACAATTAGCGCTGTTTGGCCTGCTGTGTTTGTGGTAAGCTTATATGTTGTTCCGGATACAGTAAGCGCTGGCCTATTTATAGCTAGAGTTATGCCTGATATAATATACTGGCCACTGGAATTTGGCGTCACGATAGCGCCAGTAATGGTAATGCTTGGCGCAGCGGTTGATATAAGCGCTTGAGTAGTTGAACTAATGATAATAGATAAGCCACCTGATAGAATAACGACGGGTGTGCCGTTAATTATGATAGTAGAACCCCTAGCAGAGAGAGTTGTGCCGCCTGGAAGGACGAACTGGGATGCCAAGTTCGCGGTAATGGTTGAGCCGCCAACGGTAATAACCGGAGGAGTCTGTGTGGGAGCGGGAGCGGAAGCGGGCGCGGGCGGAGTCGTGAGCGTGACTGTCTGGGAGCTAATTATAACAGATGCGCCACCGGGCATGATGGCTGTGCCTCCTACAGTAATAACAGGAGGTACAGCTGCGGTAGAACTGGCTTGAACTCCCGCAGGTGTTAAAACAGCTGGAGGTGTTAGAATAAAAGTTACTGAGTCTCTACCTGCTGCACTTAAGGACTGAGTTAGTAGTAAGATAGCAGCTGGTAAGCTACCTACTAGTGAACTGGCGCCACCGCTGGTTCTAGGACTTAGCACTAGTGCTGCTAAGCTACTAGTAGTATTTGTTCCTGGTAAACTGGCTGATAACTGATTTAGGACACCTGCCGAAGAAGCTAGAGGATGGACCGTGCCTGGATCCTGGCTTAATGTGGGATTCTGGCTAGGTGCTGGGTCCTGACTTGTTCCAGGATCAGCTACACTGGGTAAAGGTAAAGTAGGTGGAGGAGCTGCAGCGGAACTAGATCGAGTATCTGATACTGCTGGTACTAATGTAACTGGTGCTGTAGTAGGAGGTGCAGGTGTAGGCGAGGCAATTGGAGCTAGCGCTGAACCTTGTGTAAGAGTCTTTGGAGGGTTATAGAAACCACTATAATTATCGGCTTTACAGCTGACCCATGTAGGCTGTAGCGATTTCACCCTATCTGGAATGCTTATAACTGGATGGTAAGGGTCACTATTATACAGGTAATTCTGATTACTTTGTTACTTGTATTTCTTAGCCGGTTGGAAATAGAGTGGATACTTATATACTACGCGCTTGGAAAGAACTTGTATCTAGAGATTGTAGAGCAGTTTTGAGCCAAATTAGTATAGTTAAGAGACTTGAAGTGGGGGAGTTGCAGGAAAGAATATGTTTGGCTATTAGAAAATGTAGTAGTAACGAGCTCTATATTAAGCGAGATCTTTTTGGTGCTTATCTCGCCTGGATTAAAAGCAATTGTGGTATTATAGTATGGCTGTAGGTCTGTGAGAAAAGAAAATCTATATAAAGGTATAAAAGTCTTACAGTTTCTACAGTTCTATAGAGATTAGTGGCACTAAGTGAAGTAAATGCCATGTAAACACTTGGAGATATACTATAAAGATATATTAGTCCGGAACTTATTTTTTTAGGCTTTAGTAAGTAAAATATAACTTATAATGTAAAGCTACTGTCTGGATCTATATATATGACTATGCTATTAGGAGGTACCGTAGTATTTTTAGGGCTTAAGGTTGGAGTAGGAGTGGTGGTACTGGTTAGATCCAGCTAATAAAAAAATTGGATCGTTTTTGCTTTTATGGAGCAGCGAGAGCAATAAGGGGGTTGGGCTGTGTAAGCCTGGATAAGGTCCTTGGTATCTAAATTGGTTAATAGGTCTGTTAGAGAGGGAAAGGAGCTGTATACGGGTTTCTGTTGTAGTGGAATAGGATTCTGCCGTAATAACTGTAGAGAGACTTCCTGTCCCAAATATTAATTCATATTGGGTGTACGTTATTGTATAAAGTTCGCTAGTTCTAGCTATGTAGCTAGATACGGAACGCTTCTATATGTTCTCGTAATAGGTCTTTACACAGGGATCCAAATAGTCACAGTAAAGAGTATTTGCAGATTTACACATTGCCGTCGTGTTGTAAGAAACCTATGTGTGTGTTGGCGTATATGTAACTGGACATGATCCTGGTGATAATGTTGTGGAATTTGCGGTCCCTGTGGTAGTTGCTATAGCTATAGAAGTTATGGCAGTTACGGAAGTCGTGGTAGCTATAATAGTTGTAGAGTTTGCAAAAGCTATAAGTATATTAGAAAGTAAGAATAGTAATATAATAGAGAAATTATTCTAAAGCTTAGGGTGATTGATAGGTGATGGGAATGAAAGGAAATATGCATATAACACTGATTAGTATCGTTTAAATGTCACAAATTTAAAATATTATAGCAGGTTAAATCTAAGCAAAAATTCTTACCTTTCTGTCCCGCGATGACATTATATCTGGGTATTACCTTTGCAATACAGGACAACGAGAGTATTGATACCAATGAATGCAAACAAAAGACATTTATGATGGCCATGTTTCCTCAACAACAACAAGCAGCGACAAGGAGGAGAGAGCGACTTCAGACAGCAAAGTGAAATGTCACCATGGGGCCCTTTTCAAGGTACCGAGTCATAAACCACGGCCGCAACATCACGTTGCTCCGAAAGGCAGCCATGCACGGCAACCGGGGCCATCTTCAGATTGCCGCGGCGAGAAGGCTTAGTGCTGACAAGCATGCATCAGCTTGAGCGCCCTGACCGGCAATGGACGATGTTAATTGGCGTGCCTTGTTTCCAGGGCTGTTGAGATTAACCGTACGTGCGGGAGTACAGCAGTACACCTGATACCAAAAGAAGGCTTTATGCCATGCCTGAGTTATATAAGTGGCTTGGCATTGACTGGCTTCATTTTGCTCACTGGACGCTAAACCCACATAACTCTGCTTTACAGCCTGTACAGGCTCCAGTGTCCCCCCCTGTGTGCGCGCGCGACACACACCTAATTTCGCTTCGTCTGCAGCTAAATTAGTATGTAGAGCTAGCAAGAAAGGGTGTAGTACGTGGCCAGGGCTTGACCCACGGCCCATATCGAATTCGGAGCTCGGATTTGAAGCTATTCTGAACTTCGCTCTCACCAAAAGTCGTGATATTGCCTCTAGATCTTGGCGTTTTACCCCATTGCCTTCCTCCATATGGCTCCACATATGGGCGACTGGCAGCATGCCTTTATTGAAATCCTTCTTGCAGCTGGTGCCAGTAAGTATATATACACTTATTAAGCCAATTGCTCTCTTAAGGCAATTCAATGTATTTAGAAAAAAATAAAGCTGCACAGAAAGACAAAGCTTGGCTGTGAATATCCCTTGTAAAGTTGATTCGTGTCCTATTCTTATTAATAAGCTCTAGCTAATTAGATCGTTAGAATCCTAGAGCCGTAATGAGAAATATAAAGCTCAATAAATATATATATTTTAATATCTACACTTAATCCTTGGTGGAAATTCGTTTGATATGGGCGCTTTAGCAATCGCCCTTCCTATAGAACGGAATTCTACATATACTGCACCTAAATAGAGTTCTTGGCACGCGTTGGCGATGCTTCTAATCCTTACTAGTCCTCTCTTTTTAAGTGGTGTTAATAGAGAGATCTGCTAAAGGCTTCCTTCTTGCTATATAAGGCTCTGTAGTTGTCTTTCTAGCTTTAATATAGCTAGAGTAATTCTGCTGCCGTTTGCTAAGCTTAATAAGCTTATATTCTACTACAGGTTCCCATATTATCTTGTTAATTAACGGCCTAAAAGGTATAGCGTAAGAGGGGTGTTTTTGAGCTCGTGTGGAGTTCTAGAAGAGAGCTTCGTATAGGTCCTTCCTAAATTACTTATACGACTTCTTACGGCAGTAATATTGATCTACTAGCCTATAAGATAATAGCAAATAGCAATTGCCAATAATGGTATTAAGTAGGAAGTGGAATAGAGGCTTTTAAGTCTTCCTATGCGCTCTCTGTGTGTTATAATAGCTCCGCAGCTAATCTATAATATCCACTCTATATATATAGTAATTATACTCGTCTATAAAGTTAGGGATAGGTAACTCTTTACGGACGTTATTGCCAAAGATTTTACGGGTTTGGGCGGCTTCTGTAGCCGTTTTTGCAAGTCGTCGTCGTTAAGTTATAACGTAGGATTAACCTAGCGATATATAACGTCAGCACGGTTTTAGTATGGTGTTAAGGCTGTCTACAATATAGAATAATTTATAGAGCTTACCGTCGTGTATAGTACTTATAAAAAGGACTATATTCGCGTCCTTTTAAGTAAACTCCATTACCTGGTAATCTTTTGAAGTAGATCTATAGAGCGTCCCCTATGGAATTTAGGCTGAATGTACAAGCTTAAGTTTTAAGAGCTTAACGTTAATTTGCTCTAGAGGTTCCTTCCTTTTTCGGCCCTTAGAATCCTTTAATATATTAACAGAATCCTGCCCTTGCTCCTTATTCTATATCTTTACCGTTTTAACTATTCTAGCCGCTCTAACCCTAAGCTTACGAAGTCTTCGAAATAGTTTAATACTAGTAAAGAGGTTATTAAGCCACATAATGTGCTTTCCTAGAGGGTAGAGTCGCTCCTAAGTAATCTCGTGCTTCTATATAAGGAAATTAAAGGCAACGGCTTATGTATTGCTAAATCCTTTTACCTCTATAAAGTAGGAGTCTAGGTTAATAGGACCTTTATTACCTTTAGTATAATAGATCCAATCTAATATATAGCCCTCATTAGCTAGAACCCATATTTTAAAGCCTTTAGGTGTTAGTTTTAATAGAATATTAACTATCTCACTGGCCCTTCCTATAAAGTGTTAAATTGTCTTATTAATAGCAAGGTAAGCTCTAGGATTGTAGAGCTTACGGTAAAGGACTTATAGGTGCTCTAAAAGGTCGTTAATATAATTAAAGGTTGATTTGGATAAATTATCGTCTTAGGGCTAGGGTTTAGTAGCTCTAATATAACGATTAAGCTGCTAAAAGCGGTTTTTTAAGATATATTTTTTTACTATATAACTGCAGCCATCCTTTTCTAAATCGCCCTAGTAATCCTTAATGGCTGATTTAATAGTAATGCCTATATAAATTAGTACACTAAAGTATGCATATAGTTTCTTTCTAGATATTAGGAGCCATCTATAACGCGTTTATAGCTCGTCCTTATCCTTAAGGCTCTACTATTTGTCCGTATACGCGTTTATCCACTTTATAAGCTTATTTATTATCTTATCTATATAAAATAGATTGAATAGCGCCATTAGATTACTTATATTGGTATTTAGGGGGAGGATTGGCTCACTATGGGCGTTGTAATCATTAATAATAAAGGGTTTAAATTTAGGTAGCTGCCAAGGCTCTAGGGGTAGTTCTTTTGCTACACAAGTTAGAGGAATAATGTATTTGGTAGGTTGGGCAATATTAGGATTAAGAAAGGCACGATTAGAAGGCATTGTGGTTAATTAATTGATAATTAAGTTAACCTATATTATCCGTAAAGCTTCTGCGTAGCTCTAATTCTAGTGTTCCGTACGGACTACCTATAGTAGGACACTAACGTTGCGAGGGATAATATAAAATTAAATAATATAAGGTGGATCTCTAGCATATATATAATATAGACAAGAAAGGCTTCTTAATTAGTATACTATTAAGGATAAAGCGGATCTTCTCTAAACGGAGATATAAAGAAGGGGGCATTAAGTAGATTATTCAGGACGGTAATTATAAGTAGATTATAACAATTGCATATATTTACGTAGATAAAAGCTCTTTTACTCCGGCACTAATTTATTAAGCATTTACTGGAAATATATAAGACACCTAGTTATAGGATTTTAATCCTATAGTATATAAGGCCTTTTTTGCCTTATCTCTAAGTAGCTAGATAAATAATAATTTAGGGCTAAAATGGCTTAAGTAGGTATTTTATCGGGAAATAAAAGTAAGGGTATATCGGGCCTATTGACTCCTAATACTTAACGGCTATAGATTATATGTTATAAAGGAGTTTATAAAGTATTATAACGATAATAAGATCCTCTTAGTACTCTACCTACCTTACTTAACTTATACGCTATAGCCTCTTGACGTTAGCATATTTAAGCCTCTTTTAACGGCTTACTTAGCTAAGCTGGCCGACTTTATAGATAAATGTTAAGGTCTCTGCACGATTATAAAAAGAGACTTCTTTAGGCTGTTTAACAAGGCCTAGTAGGAGTCCTTTAAGTTAAATACTATCCTTTTAGCCTTTAAGAAGTGTGGGCTATCTCCTTTTAACCTATAGAGAGTCCTATCTGGGTTTAATATAAATAAGGATAAACAGCCTTCTTTAAGTAAGTCTTTAAACTTAGTACCTGGCGCATTAGATTGGAGAAAGATTAAGAGGCTTTTACGTTAAGTTGTTACGGATATTTATAATAAACGCTCTCGGTAACTTAGTTAAACTATCCACTTAATATCCATATATAATATACTCCTAGAGAATAAGAACGATTATCTCTAAGAGGCTCTTATTAACGAGAAAAAGAAACGCTAGCGTAGTAAAGCTCTCCTACTTAAAGCACCCCTATAGTATGATGGTGGAGTAATCTTCTAGTTACCAAATAAAGTTTAAGAAGCCCGAGAGCGTTAAGCTTAAAAGGATGCTGACGCGGAGGTATTATAATACTAAAAAAAGGAGGAACAAGAACGTAAGGAGGTTAAGAAGGCTGAGAAGGCCTATATACTGGAGGAAAGGAAGTAAAGGAAACTTGACTTCAAATATAGGCCCAAAAGGCAGCTAAACGGGAGGCTGTAAAGCTGCGTTAGTAATTAACTTAACACCAAAAAAAGGCCTCTAAAGGTAAAGGCAGGCAGAAGGTTATTACACCAGAAATTTCTAGTGATGAGGTGGATGAGGTGGATGAGGAATCATCTGTAGAGCTAGTAGCCCCCACCTCAGCTTAAAGTCGTCGCAATAGGCAAATAAACCTCCTAATAAGGTTTCGCACCTAATAAATTACCCTACGAGAGTCTCCGAGCTCTGTAGATTGTTACACCAAAAAATTAATTCTATTTACCATTTCTATAGAGCTATAGAGCTTCAAAGGTTGAACGTGGTTATACCAAAAAGCGATCGTCAGGCGAGGGCGATCGTCACAAGAAGCGGTGGAGCAATAAGATGATGAGAAGATGTCAAATTACGTGAGTCGGTGGCTCGGCGCCGTGGTTAGCGGTAGTATCTTCTGGAAACTTAATCTAGCCGATGAATGGTTGACGTCTACGTCTATGCCGTCACTCATTTATGGCAAACGGCAAAATGGCCTCTGGTGTCTTGTGCAATGTATGACTGCATGAAATACTATATTCCGCGAGGAGCCGTTCTATTCCTTAACCCGTCAGGGTCGTACAGAAAGTGGTCTGTGCGCAAACACCAGAATCAAATCTACGCATGCTTAATATAGAATTCAATTATGAATTTAACCACCCCCATGCCTCGCAATTGTGCTAGGATTGATGCAGGTTTTGTCCAGAAGTCTCAATGTAACGTTCCACTAAATGAGACAGCTAAAATACTATCCCGAAGCCCTGGCCACTGCCCCATTTCGAACCTCTTTATATTGACTACCATGGCTCACCAAGCACTCTATTTGGCTGCGGTATGTGCCGGACACCATTCCGTAGAAGGACGAGTGCTGATTACTTTATATTAAGTGACTTAACTTTAAAGAATAGGTTTATATATCACTTTTGCATGATAATTAAGCAATATTATTAGCTTCTTATTTCTAAGCACAGGTCTTGATTCCGCTGATTTGATTGGCTAGCCCTTATCGATAACTGTACGACCAATTTTGGCGGGTTAAGGGATAGTGGCTCCGTGTCCTGGGGGGAATGGAAAGTACATATTCGGAGGGCATGGCCTCGATCGGATTTTCTGGTTCACATTCAGGGGTGTGAGGGCGCAGAAGATTCTCAGAGGATCCTACGGGGCGATCTGTTGATGATACGGTATATGCTTCTAGAAGTGCTGAAGGATTTTCTTTCTTTGCATCGAGATGCCTGCAAGGGTCCCGGCGAGAAGGAACGACTTGAGAAATGAAATACCAATCAAAGAAAAAGATGCGATGGGCTATAAAATGGGTGGCTCTCATGGAAGCATAATTGGACGGAGTTTCAAATGCTTTCTTTAGTTTTGCAGTATTGAGGGACCAGCATGAAACCACAGAGATAATTTTGGTTTGGATGAAGGGGCAGAGTCAAACTTTCTCTGACTATATGTATTGAGTAATGCTGCATAGCCATTCCGTTGAAGTGGACAGCAAGACATTTTCGTGGAGATTAGGTATCTCATATGATGCCGAACCGAGCGTAAAGAACGACTGTCTTCTCTTCTATACTGTTCATCATGCCTCATAAACCATTGGCATTTGAACTCCAAGCTTAGGTTGCTACCACACCAAACGTTCAAACGACAGGATAATACAAAGTTTCTGGCATATCACTAAACCAAGTATATACGCACCGGCCAATCTCATCTCTCGTATCCAAGCGCTGTTTTTCTTCCAAAAACTTAACATCAAGAATTAATGTGGTGTGTTTCACTACATGGATGCCTTGCCCTCGTTCATGGACGGTCTGGCATTTGATGTTGGCGGCGAAGATATGCTTTCTGCACGAACCAGTGACGGGTTAGCGGTGACATTCACGGAAGACTAAAGCGTGATGAGCATTAGGAGAACGAACCTCGTCTAGCGCCACAGCCAATCTGCCGTTATCCTCGACCACTCTCCTAATCTCCTCGTGCACACTGCCCTCTAATTTGACTACGCAGTTCTTCGGCAGCCACCTGAGAATATGAAACGCGTTCGCATAGACGTTCGTCGTACTGCTGATGGTCCTGTCCTCCGGGAACATGTACGGAAGCGTGATTGTGAATGTCCGAAGACCCCAGCAATATCTCAACCCCAGCCGCACCAAGTCCGCGAAACCCTCGAGAATATCATGATGTGTAGGTATGGTGAGGCACACGTGCTTGATTAAACTTCGAGAACGTTGATGTAAGGTGCCTAGCGTGTGAGCCGCTGAGTCTAGTTGCAGGACAAAGCGGTTGTCCGCATACAGCACTGGGCGAGCTTCGCGATATACTTGTTGACTGACGCGTAACAAAGCTGGAATAATAGGTTCGGAGTTAATGTTTTCGGATGTAGAGCGAGTGGCGGTGCACTGTGGGGTGCGGAGAGACTGCGCGGTGCGACGGCGGACTTCAGAATGGGAAGCCCGGTCTGAGCTGTCGCTGTCGGCGGAGTAGCTAGAGCTGTCCGGTTCGGGGGCCCGTGCCATATGGAGAAGAATTGGCTTTGGGCGACTTAGTGCCATGCGATATATGTGTATACGTAGCTCGGTAGGGAGAAGCATGAAAGGGAAGGGTTTATCGGAGGCTTGCGGGGATGAAGTGGTGGACGTCGTGGCGAAACCAGCGCACGGCGAGTCCGGGGGAGTAGGAATCATGTTGGACATTGCATCGAAGGTAAGAATTCGTTTTGCAGGTTTTGGTGAGCGGCTTGGGGTACGGCTCATACTGATGGTAAAGGTATTGGCAAAGGGAATTATATAGCGTAAGTATGATGAGGTTGGAAGGTGCAGAGGAGGAAGATGTTGGAAATAGAAAGGACGAGAAGGGAAAGGAGGTAACTATATAGCGACAGAACGCTATTGTACCTATTATTGCTACTGCTAAAGCATCTCCGGAGTAACGGCTTCACTTCGTATGCCTTGCCGATGGTAAAACTCCCCGCTGAAAGGGCTCGGCTACGCTAAGCCGGGGATAGAGTGAGTGGCGGAATAACGTCTGCATCACGCTCGGACCAACTAGAAGTGAACTCGTTACATTTTTGCCTTGACCACCCATGGCTCTGAGAGCTACACCATCCATCTAGACGTCCAGAAGATACTTAACAGGCAGATAAAGAGTAGGTATCGTCTTATGTGCAATTCAAGCCATAAGACACACGACCAGCGAATTCCTGGTCATGCAAAACGTAGACAAAACCCTCCGGAAATGAATCGATCATAATACAACTGCAACACCGTTTGCCTGTCATGAGCACCGCAGCCATCAAAAGCCCCCGTCAACTTATCGTTGAATGGCCAGTGAAGGCACAAAGAAAGGGATCAAAGTGAACGATCATTACAGCAACGCTCTAACTATTGAAATAAGTAAAAAGAAAAGGAACCATCTCTGACGACCGCTATAGGTCTATCAGACTCCCATTCTGCGGTTGCTGCTGGCCTCCGTGCTGAGCACCTCCGAAGGGGTTGCCGCCACTATACGGATTGGCTCCAAATGACCCTGCGGGTCCCGTCTGTGCTGGCATCATTCGGTTTTGAGCGAAGCCAGTCTGTTGTGGCATGCCAGTGAATTGCGAGTTTAAGAAGGGGTTGTTGCCGGTTTGGTTTGCATTCAGCCTGTTCAGACCTTGACCAGCGGAATTGACAAAAGTTCCCGGTGCTGTGTGTTGAGCAGGGATACGAAGATTGCCGACATTTCCAAACGTGTCCTGGCCTTCGCCGCTGATGAGGAGAGCATTGAGTTGTGCACTGAGCGGATTGGTGTCTTTTGGTGGCTGTGTTGTCTGTTGTGGTGAGAAAGTTACGGGAGGATTGAAATTGGTGTTGTTGAACTGAGTCTGTGTCTTTTGCTCTTGCAATGTACTAAGTGTTGGGGGCCTTTGCGGTTGCGCACTTTGTGGTCTGTTGAAGGATGAGGCAAACGGATTATTCGAACCAGTTGGCTGGGGGAGGAGAGAATCTTGATGCGGTTGTTGGTTAGATGCCCAAGGATTGTGAGAGCCTGGCTGCAACGTGTTCTGTTGCTCTAATGGCTGTTGCTGCTGGTGACTCACATCACCCAAGGCATTCAGCTGTTGCCCGTATGGATTGTTCATGTTGAAGGCAGTCTGTTGAGGCTGCAAATATCCTTGACCACCAAAGGCCTGATCGAAACCTGCTTGTTGAGGCTGCTGTTGATAGCCACCGTAACCACCATACCCATTCTGAAATCCTGTCTGCTGGCCTTGCATGCCAGTAGGCTGAGAATAGGCATTGTTAAGGAAACCGGTGTTTTGAGGATTTTGCTGGTCGACCAGATTTCCGAACCAATCCACAGCACCCTGCTGCTGGTACCCTTGGTTATTTCCGGTTGGTTGAAATGCAGCCGGCTGCGTAGGAGTATCATCAAATAACGATGATGCGTTGGACTCTTCCAACTCTCGCCGGCGGAGTTCCTCTTCTTCCTTGCTGAGCTTGATCGCTTTTGCGAGATCGTCATCATCGGGAGAGTGGCCAACGTTCTTTTCGCGTCGTTTTCTGTCCTCCTCCGCTTCGTTCTTACTTGCTTCTAGCGCGAGCTTCAGCTCAAGGTCTTCCACGTCATTTTCCCGCTTTTGCCGTTGTTCCCTCTGACGGGGTCTTGGTGCATCTCCGCCACTTCCATATCCATGTCCACCAAATTCCTCAATTCCTGTAACGCGAGATTTCCAAGTTTTCCGGTCCGACCGTTCCGCTCGAAGTCTTTCCTCATCCAGGATTAAGGAAGTAAGCTCTTTGGCAGAGACTCTCACTATATGGACAAATTAGTTGGAAAGTCTTGAGATGGTAATCAAATTTACCATTTTGACCAACGTCTCGACCGTCCTCGTCAATGTACTGGAATTCTCGCAATGTCTTGATGATGTAGATGTTTTTCCGTGCCCAGGTAACGACAAGTTCAGAGCCCTCGTGCAGGCAGTAATCAAGAACCTTTAGCGATTTTAGGACATGGCGCCAGTTCTTTCCTTTGTCGTTTAGCCGTTTGTCTAGCATATCCATGACTTGGTAGAAGTCGGTAGAGCTGGACAGCCCATAGTTAGTGCAAGCTCAGCGCAAATGCAGTATACTGACTTGTTGAATGTGATTTGGGCAATCTCCGCCATGTCGGAGCCCACCGGACCCCACGGGTCATTGCTAGTGGCTACATAAGTCAGTGGATGCCATTAGAGAAGCCTTGGAATGCCATACCATTTCGAACCTTTACTTCCACCGCAGAATAGCCTTTGGTGACGTTCTTGACGCTCCTCACCACTTTCGACATTATGACTAGCGGTTATGATTTCAATATATCTTAATGCACGGCGCGACGAGTATTTAGAGAGGCCCAGGTGATATATTCGTCGCGTGATCGAGAGGGATGCGAAGGTCGCTGAGAGGCTTCAGGTGTGCTTAGGGTGATGGTCGCGCCAATAGTGCAAGCCCTTCCTGAGAGCTCACTTGGCCGAAAAGAAAATGTGCAAGGAGCGGTCTTCCACGATGCTTCTTTTGAATAGAGAGTGTCAAAGGAAAGTTGATTTGTTTGAGGTAGTGAGGTGGCGGATAGTACCTGGTAGAAAGAAGGTTGAGGTCGCAGAGCGGAGTCGTCACCAAGCCCGTGCGAAGATGAGGCTGGGCTCGGCTGTCAGTTTTGTGGCTTTCTTTTCAACCTTTTGGTTATGTGCCAAAGCTTGCGTGCAAGCATGACCCACCTCCTAAAATAGTATTTGCTGCATACAATCACAATGTGGTAAAACAGACAGAGGCTTTTGACAATGTATCGGTGTGGAATCGGAATTCTGGTGGGGTTTCCGAGGGCATCCAAAACTATTTGGTAAATGCTTAGACCTGTTCTCTTCGATAGCGGACCGTCAGCGACTCTATGCATCCAATTAAGTCCATGTTCCTTATTCCTTCCACTCAATGTGACTGGAGGAAAGTTCAAATAGTCAGTTGTAGCCTTCTCAATACCAATGGACGGAACCCGCCGGAAATCTAGGCCAAATCTCTGCATGCAAGAACTAATCTTTCCGTTCTACCGCGAAATATGATAAATCAACTATATCATTTTTAGGTACATCGCAAAATATTCAAGCACACACATCACACGGAATGTGTTGGTAAGATGGTTATACGAGTGAATGTGGTCCATCATTAAGTAATCCAGTCTAGTTAAAGTGTCGTGCCAAACCAAAAAATATAGCCGCATGAGCCAAAGACGCCCTCTCCATCCTCTTCAAGGACGCCATTCAAAGCCCATCCGAAAGAAAACCACAGGAAGCCCACAGAGATTACGATGTCTTCCGTCCACAGTGAGGCGTTGAGAGATGAGGACAGCCAGTGCAAACTAACAAAAAATCTGAAACAAACAAAGGAAATGCCAGCGATAGGATGTTGTATTGAGAACAAAAGTTCCGGAAGGACCAGCAAGATGTACCAGGGAAGCCATGGTGCCGATTGCCTTAGAAACCCCAAAAAGACGAATGCCAATAAAGCCACGGGAGGGAATTTTTCGGGAAGTAAAACAGGGGTATAGCCACTGCCAGGAACACCAATATATAAGCTCTGAGCTATAGGTACACGAGGACAAAGGAAATTTTCGACTCTACTGAACGGGTGGTGCCCACATGTCACCAGCCATTCTCTGCTGACGCGGATCGTATTGGTCGGGCTCTGTGCTCTGAGGCCGTCGAATGTTGGAGTTTGGATAGTACATATTTGTAGCAGACGAATTATAATGAGGTTCTGGGTAGACATAACTATCAGCTGGGCCTGGAGAGGGCAAGCCTTGTTGAGATGGGGACTGCCAACCCATGGTTCCCATGTGAGGGCTTCCGTTGACGCTCCCGGGTTGACCATGATTAGCTGAGGCAGGAGGCTCTAGAATAGGCGGTGGTCCGTAACCACTTGGGTGAGAGGTGAGCGACGGTCGTTGATTGTTTACAGCAGAGGTGTACGACTGAGAAGTCAAAGATGGAGAAGAGCGAGGACTTGGTTGCTGGATTTCATTGCGAAGATGAGGAGGCACGTTCATATTGCCCATGTAAGCGAAGTCTGACGCCTGACGGTGCATGGCAGGAACAACAGGCATTCCTGCTGCTGGCGAGAGGGATATAGGCCGTTCGTTGGGAGACGGCGTTCCTAGTGGAGATGCAGTCTCAGAGAACTCATCCGCATCTGAGCGGGTTGACCTGCTTGGAGCAGATGCACGCGAAGCTAAAGCAGCGGCAGTAGCAGCAGCGGCTTCCTCAACGGTGCCAGTGTGGTGGTTTTGATGCCGGGTGAGCGTGGTACGCCGCGTGAAGGTCTTCTGGCAGTCGGCATAAGGACATTTGTACGGGCGTTTTCCCGAATGTATCCTACGGTGTCTAGCTAGGGAACTTGAGTCGCTGAAAGGCTTTGAGGCGGTTAGTTTAAATGAAGGCTTAGATTATCACAATATATCATACCTTTCCGCATCTTTCACACATGTGAGGCTTTTCTCCGGTGTGAACACGTTGGTGAACGGTTAAAGCGGAGCGTTGGATGAACTGCTTGCCACATCCTGGATAATCACAGACGTGAGGGCGGACACCACTGTGAATGCGTTCTAGAGTTCGATCAGTAAGTGACGTGTGTTCTGGATGGCTGGAGACCCTACCGTGACGAGCAAGGTCACTGCGTCGCGCAAAGCCCTTACCACATGTCGAGCAGGCAAAGGCCTTAGGTGGGCCCGTGTCGGATGCTGGTCTTCCACCAGTTTGCTGGTTCTGCTGATCGGGAGGTGCTTGCTGTGGATACGTATGGTCGGGCGGATTCGGGATATAATTGTTGTTGTTGAGCAGAGGCATTGGGGTTTGCATCTGCGAAGGCGAGGGATAACGCATGCCGTTCATATTGTTCGACATTGGCGGGTACGATTGAAGAGGTTGCGGTGCTTGCGACGAATAACGAGACGAGTGTTCGGAGGGATGAGGGGATACGCCACGATCAGAGCCGTTCTCTGACTTGATCCTACCGTTGAGATAGGACGTGGGGCCGAAATGTTGTTGTTGGAGGTCGTGTTGCATGTTGTGCTGCATATCGTACCGTATCGGTCTTCCTGCTATAGCTTGCGCTGGAATTTTAGTATTAAGTATATTACCAAGCTCCATCATCCAGCGTGAAGAGTGTGTCCTCTGGTGGAAGCAGGTGTATGAAGGGAGGCAAGGCGGGATCCAAAACTTGGGAGGAAATTTGCGCACCACTGGAGGACTGGCTGATGGCTGCGAGAGACCCTTCGAGCGGGAGTATGTGCATTCACTGAGACCTAGAGTCCGATCGATATGTCGTTCTTGATACTGTTGGTATCCAGAAGACCACCACGCAGAATCAAAGCTTCGTTACAGGTGGTCCGTCCGACTGCGTCAAGAAAGGGTCGGACCGCGCGAGGGTCAATGCTGAGGGAGCACTATTATGTGAATCAGGTCAGCGTCAAGTGTGAGGGTTGAAATGCAAGTGGAATAAAGCGTATTGCGCTCGAAGGCGATGGACAGGAGAGGACGGTGCCAGCACGGCGAGGTGAATCGAAAAAGGGGACGCTCCAGCTGACGGGCAGGTGCAGGGCATGACAGGGGGCAGTGGAACACGGTGCAGCGACAGTCAACAACGTACCTGTGATGAATCACGGCCACAGTGTGCTCGGGGGAGGGTGAAGAAGAGTTGAGGAGGTTGTGAGAGTGAGGGTACGAGGTACTTCTTCCTCGTTGCGCGTGTTGGTTATTTCTCGCTAGTCCGGATGAGGCTTCGGCTACTTCCGAGTCTCTTGCCCCAAGTGATTTCACCTCGTCCAAACTCTGGGCCGACGCTCCCACGGTAATAGTAATAGTCCGCTGGCTGGACAGGAAACCTTCGGACTGCTGAACCCCGTTAAACCACTCCTGAGCCTGTCGAAGTAATCGCGAGAAGGGTTGTAATCTAGGGAAATCCGGACAACTAACGGAACGCTGACTGCCCGGCTGATGATGTGCTCCAGAGAAAGTAGGTCTTCCAGATCCCACCCCAATGTATGCAGTTACCCGGTGCCTGCGCCAGTGGATGATCTGGCTTTTCCCTCCGCTTGCCTTGCCCGTGGTCGACCCAGACCAAATCGTGAGAATACAGCCCGTAAACCGGAAGCTCGGATTCGTGCGAGGCCAGACGCTCACGACAGCTGGACCAGATACTTGGATTTGGTCTACCAAAGTCTGCCTTGAGCTGAATCCTCCGCTGCTGTTGATATAGTATAGTTCTCTGCGGATTGGGTGGTCTAAGACCTGGAGGCGCCGGATCTGTCAGCTCTGTCTTTGTGCCTCCACGTTCTCCTAAAATGGAAACTCGAAATATTGCATAAGAGTGGGTTAGTACCTGTAACTGTTAGGTCTTATGTGCTCCTTCAGGTATTATTAGCTGCATGAACTTCGGTTTGGGGGCTGGAGGGCTACTCACGCTTGGTTGCAAGGACGCTTGTGGGGTTTGACTTCTGGGGGTCTCTCTCTCTCTCTCTGTCTCAGGAATCGTGCTGGTAGGCAGTGCTGCTGGTCTGGTGCTGCCAGTGTAAGCGGCTGCAAACTATCGAAAATCTTGCTAACGATAGCGTTAAAGTGTGGTCCTGGACTTTCGTGGGCGTTTAACACGCGGGATATGCGAGATTACTATCTGGCACCACTCTGGCTCTCGCAATAGACGTGGTGCGTGTAACGTGAGCCTGCAAAAGGTCGGAGCCTGAGTAGGGGCGAAATGTAATTATGTAGATCACAGATTGTTTACAGAGAGGTTCGAGATTACGAGTCAAAAGCAACCATAGCTCTGCGGCCGATGGGTTACCCTTGCAGGTCAGTCTTCCCAGTCAATGCTCGGAAATCCCGCTGGGGCAGGATGAGCGCTGAAGCATTTCTGCGGCCTCCGTTTAACGCTGGGGAGGGAGGTTCGGTGGATGCACGGGCAATGGATCAAGCATTTTCACTGCAGGCTTGAGCGAACATGTGGGATGGCATATTTTCTTCTGGCGGATACAGCCTTCTGACTATCTCAACACGGGACGGCACATGCAGGTCTTTCAAAAGCACAAAACAACAGGATGCCGTAAATCTGGTGTTCAGGCAAGACGCGCATTGTCCAAGTGGACGGCGGGAGGGGTGGGCAAGGGCCATGTTTGGAAGCCCGCTAGAAGCCTTCGACAGCGCCAGGGCCGCCATGTTGTCACGATGCAGTCGCCCACAACCTCAAACTGCCCGTCCGGCTCAGGGATCGGTTGAGGGCCATGCTCCGGCAGAAGTCAGGTCAATTTTAGCCTGTTGCGAAACGTAACTCAGAGGCTACGTGGAGGACAAGCAGCCTCTGCGATGCGGGTTCAGGGAGGGGCCAAGCCGACCACCGCTCAAGTCGGATTGATGAGACACCCCTGATTCTTGTTCCATCTTATTCCATCCGGCGGAATGCGCCATAATTCGGGCCTGAGTCGACCTCGTGGCCGGGTAAGCCCTAGCACACCAGCCACATGTAGAAGCGAAAGTTTAACGTACATGACATCAACAGGAGCATGTCCGCTTTTGCGTTATGGCTCCGGACCGTAACCTCCTTGAGTTGCAGCCGGCGTTGAATATTGATACGCATCTTCGCTGATGCCCATGTGCTGAACGCCCTCTGCTCGGCAGGCGTTAGTTCTTGGGCTCTATTAAACCACACTGCATTACACTGAACTACCCTGCACTACCCAGCACTACACAAAATGCTCTGTGGGCGAACCGGGACATGACGGTGCAGACGGACAGGACCGAGTCAGTAGTTAGCTGGCTCCCGTCTCCCAACACATTCCCCAATGCGCCCCCTCATGGCCGCAACGTGGAGATCAGCATGTCAGTTCAGGCGCGCAAGCTGTGGTGAATCATTGATCGCGAGGCCATGTTCCTACGAATCAGCGACGAGCCGCAGGCCTGCCCACCTACCATATGCCTGCTGAAGGCCGGGATGATTAAACGGTGAAGAAATTTCAGGAGCGCCAGCATGTCATGGTGAGCTGGGGCAAAGCTTCTCGCGTCTCTGCAGCCCAATCCCCAAGTCTCGCCAACTCCCGCCGACCCTGCCCTCGCCGGGCTTGGAAAGGGTTGAGGCATCTATCAGATCCGTCTGTGCGCCTTTACCACGATTTCTCTACGCCTATGCGCGAAGCGGTTCGCTCGGGCCAGCTGCGTTGCTCAATGCGCTCGCTCGGAAGCTGATCGCTATCAACCATCCATCATAGTCAATTCTCGCTGACTCTACCTTGTGGCGTTTGCATGTTGAACATCAAAGTATTATTCCACCACTAATATCCTGCTGGCATAGCATCGTAGCACCAATCGCACCTCGCGATATAGCTTACGTACTGCTTGTATTTCCATTACGATGCCCTTGACCTCTCAAAATACCCGTTTATGCTGCGTCAGCCTCTAGCACGCACGGGCGTTTCAGCACCCGAATAACCTCTCACTCTTCTTCCTCTAGCAATTGAGATAGCTGCTTCCCTGCTCCTCTTCAGGCATGCACGTCGTTTATTCTTGCAAGCTGAGCAAACTCAAAGTTGCGGTCAGAGCTCTCACAGAAGTTGCACTGTGCATTAATCGGTTCGGCGGCCCCAGGCCCGACGGCAGCTGTTGCAACAAAATTATCCTCGCGCACTCCCATGCACACCCATGCTCCCAAAACCCTGCCCGTCCCTATAAGGCTCCAGGTATCCAAGCTCCCAATTTCGAGAAGCCTTCCTCTTTCGCCCTAGCTGCACTCGTTTAACTGCTCCAATTTCCAGAAGGTTACCCTGTGCGACATCGACAGTCGCAAAGCGTCTCGTGCGTCCTCACCCCTGTTTCTGGAAGACTACCCCTTTAACCTTTGGTGTGAAGGAGCCCAGACCGTTAGCTACAATCAGCCTGCATTTGCTTTGAGGGCGACATGGCAATTGCGCTCTGCCACCACCCGCATATCGCAACGTCGATGGGTTCGTTTCGAGAGAACCGGGCTCTGCCGCAAACCTGACATGGAGCTCCACGACGAGCTCGTTAGCAGAGTAGGTACCCCGAATTTATTTTCCCGGGATCCGTTCACGAAACAATGCTGCATCCTCCAGAATTTCTCCTTTTTTTCTCTCCCCCGTCGCCCTCTACTCCAGAGCCAGGAACGTCCTCGCATACCCGAGGTTTCCGGGCACAGCCGCTGAATATCTACCTTCGAGTAATGTAGTGGTCAAACGCGATTCCGAGATAGCCGACCTCTGTATTCCGTGGGCGTGTTACATGGCGGAGCGTGGTCGTAATTGGTGAGCCAGGCGGAGCGGAGCATGACACTTGCACGGGGATCAACGCTGTTCCGGCATGCGGATGCTTGGGGACGGCCATAAGCTTTGAAATCATTCGAGAAGGGGCTGGTGTTTTGGCTGATGCGTGGGCTGCCGTGGAACGATGATCGAGCTTTGGAACTTCGATGCGTTCCATGCCGGCCGGCCAACCCTTGTATTGTTCCGGCGTATTGGGATGAAAGATCTACGCAGGCTGTCAGACAAGTAAATGATCTGAACGTAAGCCCGTGTCACAGGAACCAGTCAATTCTCCGTTTAACCATCTGTCGTGATCTCGTGAGATAAGGTGATGCAGTAGACAAACGGACTGCGAACTGCGGTGAAGGCTGAGTTGGATATTATCTAACTCTGATTGAGCTCATTCATTTTTTCCTATTGTACAGAAATAGCAAACTCCAAGAAATGCAGGGGCTCTCCTTCGTTGTCGGATCATCACCATTCCGTCCAGGCTAAGTCAACAAGGTCTATCCACGACCTGCAACACTCTAAAAGCCTCAATTGGAGCATCGCAACAAAGAGTACAACATAAAATAAAAAACGCAACCGGGATCTTTGGGGAAAGAATTGACGAATACTCCTGCCTTAACGCCCACCCCAGAATTCAGGAACTAGAAATTCTCAAACACGCGGCACACCACCAGTGCCGAATAGCTCCATCTTGATCCTGTCCTGTCCAACCCCATACCCCTTCAACTTGGCTTCCATGTCTAACATGAACTGCGTTGGACCACAGATATAGTATTCTGTCCCCTTGTCTCCCAGAAATAGGTCCTTCTCTTCGTCAACCTTGTCCAGGTTCATCCTGCCCTCATGATGATAGTCAACCCCATGGACATCCTGGGCCGGGGAGGTATTGAACAGAACCGCATGCACATTTCCCTTGGTCTTCACCACATCCGAGATATGTGCTGAAAAGGCTCGGACGCTCGAGTTCCTCGCCGAGTGGATCCAAGCGACCTGTCGCGGCGCGTCCTGCGCAACGAGCGTATACAGGATCGACATCAAGCACGTCAGCCCCACGCCAGCTGAAATCAACACCACGGGCGCCGTTGAGCCCTCCGCCGGGTCCAAGAAGAAGTCCCCGAACGGATGCGACACGCCGAGCTCGTCGCCGACCCGCCTGTCCGCGTGCAGGATATTCGAGATGTACCCGGGGTGCGCCGGCGCCTTCGGATCGTCCATGTTGAGCCCGCGCTCGCGTTTCACGCTGATGCGGTAGTAATCGGGCCGCGGCGCGTCCGAGAGCGAGTACTGACGCGCCTGCAGCGACTCGAGCGCAGGCACCGTCGTGCGGATCGAGATGTACTGGCCCGGCTTAAAGGACGGCAGCGGCTCCTTGTCGACGGGCTCGAGGTAGAACGATGTGATCTCGGCAGACTCGGGCTCCTTGCGCGCGATGCGGAATTGGCGCCAGTCGGTCCAGCCCTTGGCCTCGTCGTAGAGCTGCTGCTCGCGGTTGATCATGATATCAGCCAGCTGCCAGTACGCCGCAGCCCATGCGTCGTGCATTTCGGGTGTTAGGGCATCGCCCAACACAACTTTCATGGTGCTTAGGAGGTGAGTGCCAACGGCTTCATACTGGTCTGGCTGGATGTACAGTGAGGCATGCTTCTGACATATGAGTTCGACCGCTGGACTTAGCACGCCCAAGTCATCGATGTTGGACGCATAGGCGTAGAGCGCCGCGGCCAGCGCTTGCGCCTGGTGTCCGCTGACCTGGTGCGTGTGGTTGAAAACGTCCTTGAGCTCCGGATGTGCTTGTAGTAAGTCGACGTAAAACAGCTTCATGATGGTGTTGCCATGAACCGCGAGGACTGGCACAGTAGCCTTGATAATCTTGGCTTGCTCTGGGGTAATAGGCGCCATAATGCTCTCCTATATCTCAGAAACTTGCCCTGAAGTAGTTGTAAATTTTCTCAAAGTGTCTTGAACTAGTAACCTTAGGGTCTCGCCACAGGGTCTTAAAAGATAGGTACAAATTGTTCACTGACGAAGAAGTGTTGCTATGATTTGAATTGATATGATATCACTCCCACCTCCCCTTCCCCCCTCCATTATATACCACATCCCTCTGTGCCCCCCACGGATATACAATCTCCAACAATCTGCAGCGCTGCGAAAATGCCGCTTACTAACCTGATAACCGATCCTCCCATGATCCCAGCATCGAGCGACCCTTACGCAGCCAGGCCAGCGCACTGCCGTCTTACCCATCCCTCTAGTCTAACGGCGCCGGGAGCTTTGCTTCTTCTACTGCTAGTGCGGCCTTACTAAGTAAATGGCTCGAGCTGCCAAAGGTACGTTCTTGAACCGTCTCGGTAGGAATGTGGCTAGAGCAGAGCGCGAATGCCACACATGATAAGAAAAAAAAATCGCTGGTGCTTCAGAACAGCTGATATCTTCCTCTCAGCTCCGGTGCTGTTACCTCACACCGATTGTGGAGTGCTACCTCATCACACGATGTGTCCTGAGAATTCCCTTCCCGGTACGCCTGTTGATGTCGTGCGGTTTTCTTGGTGTTGAGCTTTCTCCGCGGCCACCTTGGCAGGACACGGGCTGAAGCGAGATCGTGACGAGTCGACTCGAAGGCTCGAAACGCTTCTTGCAGAGGTCCAGCAGGTAATCATTACCTTACCGTCGTGGCGGGAATGTAGGATGAGATGCATGTTGCTGCGCAGACATGACAGATTAGTGGATAGATGATTCGGACGCCTGAAAGCGGGCATCTCGATTCCTTCACAACTCCGCGCAAGCAGTAAATTTTAAAAGTTCGGGAGATCTATTCTATCCTAACTACTACCATTCGTATCTTTGCCTCCAGCTAAGATAATCTAACCTACAGCTACCCGCCCGCCACCTACCCCATATCCATCCATCCGTTCTCAGTTTCTCCTTATCGTCAAATTACCGCTGATCCAACCAATCGTCATAAGAGTAAGATGCCGGCATAAAACAGCCACAGCCGGCAGGTATCAAACCGCAAAGCACTCCCAGGGATCCTGCCAAAGTAGAACCGCTCTATAATACACACATAAACCGCCATCATGTAGAGAGAGAAAAAGGTGTCACTATGGTTGGATTCGATAAGAAGAAAAAAAAATCGCCCAGTACCCGTAAAGTGGGGTAGGCACGTAGAGCGGACCAGCCAGTGGACAAGCCTGATGCTTCCTCTCCACTCACTCAAAGTCTAGAAGTTGCCGAGAGAAGAGAAGAAACCAGGCCCGATGGGGAAGAAAGGGATTGTAGAACTTTTGGGTGCAATGGCAAGAATATCCACCACGCCAGGAAGAAAGGACCAAGACCTAAGCGCCGATTCGCCAGTTGCAGAAAGGGACAAGAGAGCCGTAATGCACTTGAACATGCCATGAACGGATGTCTAGCGCTCGGGGAAGGAAAAAGGCTTAAGCCTTCTCTTCCTTGCCTTCCTCCTTAGGAGCACCATCTTTAGTAGTTTCATCACCTTCTTTATTCTTGACGTACTCGTCGTAGACGCTCATAGCCTCCTCGACCTTAGCGCGCAATGCAGCGTCATCAGAAGTGCTACATAAACATTAGTAAGTCGTCTCAAAATCTAAGCCTAGTGGGTTTCTTACAGGTTGAGCAGCTCCGCGTTGTCCATCTCCAAAAGCATACCAGTGATCTTGCCGGCCAGTTCTGGTTGCTGCTCATGGATCTTTGGGTACAATGCCTCACCCAACATCTGCTTCTGTTGTGCGGAAGGAGCCTGGCTGAGGGTTGTCATGTCTAGACCGCTTGGAACAGGGCCTTGTGGCATTGCTCCTATCTGCTGGGGTGCGCCACGGCCTTGTGGGAAGCCAGGCACCTGGGCCTGTCCAGGCCTCATTGGTATAGTGCCACGACCGCCGGTGCCTTGCTGGAAGCCTTGACCGCCGCGTATGGCTGGGTTTGGCATTTGTGGTGGCATGCCAGGTATAGCCGGCATAGGGCCACGAGCACCACTGCCACGGCCTCCAATAGCAGCTTGCTGAGCCGCTTGAGCCAGTTGGAGGTATTGGGGGTTAACATAGGGGGGCGGGAATGTACCTGGAGGCATGTTTGGCGGTAGGCCGTACATGGCTGGAGGAATCTGCTGGGTGGCATTTGAGCCACCACGACCACCTTGCTGCCCAGGAATACCGCCAGGGAATCCGGCTCCACGCCCGCCTTGAGCGCCAGGCAGAACCTGAGGGAACGGCATTTGTCCACGAGCGGCGCCGGGGAACATTCCAGGCTGCTGGCCAGGGAAGAACATCTGAGGTGGAACGAAAGCTCCCGCATTCGGTAAACCAGCGTTCATCGCCGTAGCTTGTTGTAACCTGATCTGGTTGCGAGCTTGAATGGTGGCTTCCAGCTGATTCTTGCGCACATCCTTCCGCTGAGCCAAGGCGACGTAAAGCGGTTTGTTGTTGATCATCTTCTGATTCATGTCGGTAACGGCCTTTGTCGCCTCGTCAGGGTTACTGAAGCAGACGAAGCCGAAACCCTTGCTCTTGCCGAGGATTTTCTTCTCGCCCTTAATTGTAACTTTGTCCTTCTCCTTGGCCTCATCCCCAGAGCTTTCTTTAGAGGTATCCTTCTCACCATCCTTCCCTTCTTCATCCTTCTCATCTTTCTTGTCGTCGGCAGGAGTATCTGAGCGATCGGCAGGAATAGCGTCGCGCATGACTTTTGCCGAGGTGATAGTACCGAAGGGCGCAAAAAGCTCCCGAAGCTTCTCGTCGTCAACCTCATCCTCCAGGTTCTTGACATAGAGGTTGACACCCTGGTACTTGGACTGCTTCTCTAACCGCGCTGCCTCGTACTGCTTGCGAAGTTCTTCTTCACGTTCATGCTTCTTCTGCGCCCGCCCAACGTACAGCTTCTGGCCTTTGAACTCTGTGTCATTGAGCGCATCAACTGCTGTTGCTGCGTCCTCATGCTTGACGTAGTTGACGAAACCAAAGCCACGGCTCTTGCCGGTCTCGTTATCATGTGCGAGCGAGGCAGAAGTAATCTGACCGTACTTCTCAAATAGTTCACGGAACTCTTCGTCGGTAACCTCTTGCTCAACATTCTTGACATACACATTCGTGAAATTGGCCTTCATTTCCTCGAATTTGCTCATGCGGTCCTTCTTGGGTATGTGATGCCCAACGAACACCTTCTTCTCGTTCAGAAGCATACCATTAACGTGCTTAATAGCATTGGTAGCAGCCTCAGCTGTCTCGTAGTGTACAAATCCGTATCCCTTGGAGTTGCCCATCTCATCCTGGGCAACCTTGCAACTCAGGATATTGCCGAAAGCAGCAAAGGTATCGTGAAGAGCCTTGTTATCGATTGCGATATCCAGGTTCTTGATGAAGACATTGCCTTGTCCAGTCTTGCGAAGAGCGGGATCGCGCTGTGACCACATGATGCGGCATGGCTTGCCCTTGATGACAGTATAGTTAAGCTCCTCGAGAGCCTTCTCTCCATCCTCAGAGCTATTGTAGTTGACGTAGGCATAACCAAGTGAGCGACGGGTAACAGCGTCACGGCAGACACGGATGGAGGCGACCTGGCCGATAGAGGAGAAAAGCTCGAAGAGCATAGCCTCGGTGACAGAGGGATCGAGTTCGCCAACATACAGTGAAGCAGAATTCTGATGCGCAGCAGAAGGAGCCGCGGATGTAGGAGTAGAAATATCGCCAGATGGCTGGGCAGACACTACGTTGGTATTCAAGGTAGTGCCGTTGGCACCAGCATCAGGAGCGGCATCGTGGGCCGGGGAGGTTGAATTCGCAATTTCAGTAGACATCTTGATAGTCTGTTTCCTACATATATCAGCTAAATCTTCAAGGGGGGATGAATAATCTCCCCTCAGGAAGCAATCTTAGGAGTGAAAGATGGCCTACCAGTAGTTGATCTAGGCGAAAAGTTGTGATTGTGATGTGATGCACTTGGTTAAAGTAGGCGGATCAGAACCCCAGAAAGACAAAAGTACACTCTGAGCTTGTCGCACTGCGGTAGAAAGTTAAAGGGCTATTGAGGAGGTCGCGAGAAGGACGTGTCGTAGCAAGCGACCGTGTTGGGGTTTGCTCGAGTCTTCGAGATAGACGTCAACTGCTTTTTTTGGATTTTCAACTTTTTTTTAGCGGCGTTTAGAAGTTTTTTGAAGGGGAGGGTGCTAAGGAGAGAACTCCAAGAGAAGCTCGCTCTTATTCGGATGTAGGCTGGATGATGGTGTTGGTTAAAGGGACAGATTGTGATGACCACAAAGGGAATTTTTTTGTCGCAGATCAGCCCTGGTTCGCACGTGACTCGGAGGCAGACCGCTCGCTGCCACAATTAGGTTGCCACTACTACGCACACTATAAATGCTTTCTCCATTAGAAAAAGCCAATAGACCTCTCCAGACAACAAAGCCTCAAGGTGAGAAAATGTTAGGGAGCGGCGGGAAGGATCAGACCCCTAAGAGCATTGGCAGGAGCCACTCGCAGCTGACGAGGCATCACAATAGGTCATCTGCATGTGCACATATGAAAGCGAAGCCAAATGAGAAATCCAAAGATTACCATCATTTTGAAGAGAGAAATATGGTAGTATGTATATCGTCTCCCATGCAACGAAGCCTTATTTCTTCATTTTCTTCCCAAAAACCCCAAAGTATATGCATTACAAGTCCTTACGCCGCCTTGTCTGATCGACGATCAACCAAATAAAAAAGTTTTAGCATGCTGCATGCTGCATGCGCCTGTGCTGAACAAAAACAAATGAGAGTCCTTCAACAATGAGTCCTCTTACCAAGCTAAAATAACAAAGGAGAAGTAAAGGATGGTGAAAAGCAATTGACAATGTTCGCTAAGAATGGGTATCTGATGCAATCAATCACTCCTTCAAACTGTCGTCCCAGCCGCCTTGTTCCTCTAGGAATACCTCGACTCTGTCTTTACAATCTTCAAGGCCCTGTCCAAGAGCCTCGCCCCATTGTCCCTCCACTAAGGCCACTTTCTCTTTCAAGTCTTCTGTCAATCTAACCTCTTCGTCCTGCCTGATCGCTCTCATTTCCCTGTCAACGCTCGTAGCGTCTTCGCCGGCTAGTGATCGTTGTGTCTCTAACAAGCGTGAACCTGCCGTCATGACGCCAGTCTTTACCTCGTGCAGAAGACAGAGCAAGTTGATCTGAGACTCGATGAACTGGTAAGCAGATTTACCTGCATGTGCGAGCAGCGAATAGAGGTATTGAAGCGGAAAGTCATGATAAACAGGATTCTCCTCGTACTCCTTAGGTGGGATCAAAATCTGAAAACCATCCAGTCTGCTTGGGACTTTCTGGACGACAGCTAGTAGGCCCGGGGCAATGTCCCAGAAAGCTGAGAGTTGAACCTCAACACCACGAGTGACGTTCTCCTCGATGACGTTCATGAAATCTTCGAACCTCTTAAGAGTCTCCTTCTCAAATACTACCCTCCGGTCCTGTGCATCGCGCTGGAAGAAGTTCTCAGCTTCCTGCACCTTTTCTTTATTGCCAGCTTGAAGATATGGCGTCAGAATAATGGTCTTGTATCGATCGTTTCGCTCATCTTCGAGTGCGAACATTTCCCGGTGCAGCTGCTCACGCGTTTCAAAAAGCCACTTAAGCAATGTTAACTTCTCCAGCAACTCAGGCTGCTCATCACCTTCCTCTTGTGTCTGATTTGGATTTGATTCTCGCGCATCATTGAATAAACCACTCCGAAGGTGATCGATTGACGCAGTGGCTTTAGTGATACGCTCAGATAATAGCGCATGCAGCGGGCTTGCAACTTCCTTCTGGAAAGCATCGAATTCACCTTGGACAAGCTCTTGGCTTCGGTTCGCTTCTCGAGCTTCAAAGTCGGCTTCAGCGTTTGCGGCTTCCGCGTATGACATGATTCCCGAACTTATGTTCTCTTGAATATTGTATCGAAGCTGCTTGCGTCTCTCCGCTAGTTGTGCTCGTTCTTCTTTGCGCCGAGAATTTGTTTTAGTAGTAAAGTGCTCCTTCCTTGGAACGATATCTTCAAGGTCGGAAAGCGATCGTAGGATTGTTCGGATAGACGCAAGTTCAGGATGATGATTACTCACAGCAGGGTAGTGCCGTGGGTACGGCGGAGGAAGCGTTACAAGCCTTGAAACATCCAGTTTACATGGGTCGAGGGCAGCAGGTGATGGAAACGAATTGGAAGACGAGGGCTGACCTTGATCATGGAAACCGACTTTTTCCGGTGGATATTCATTTGACCCGTAGCTCATTTGCTGGTTGCTCGGCCCAGCGCTATAGGTTGGAGATCCTTCGTCATTCCATTGAAGATACTCTCGTGCCTCTGGTGGCAGGCCCATGTATTTGGATTCTCTCTTACTCCTCTCAAGCTTCTTGCCACATCTGCCAGAAGATGCTCCATCTGAACTGGCCTCCCACCAGCGACTAGCAGGTCTCCCACGCGAGTCCTCTCCGTCATGTACCGTGCTAACGGTCATACTAGGAATTGGAGAAAGACACGGCTGGTAAGAACCCCATGGTTGACCTTCCCGAGCGCGTCCCTGACTTGTTACACTTGATGGTGAATTCGGTTCAGTATGAGGAGTATAATTTGCCTTGGAAGATGCAGGGCTAGCCGCCGTTGTCGGAGCAGTAGTTCGAGTATCAGGGGATCCCTCCATTGTAGATGCTTGTGACCTTCGACCACTCGCTACTGGTGCATTAACAGCACTTGGGGTAACTGATCGCCTCCCGCCACCATGCGATCGCCACATATCTCTTGTCAGGTCCAGGATATCGCTCGCTACAGCATCAAAAGCAGAGGAATAGTGGTCCCGGCGAAGCCTCGATTCGGCCACAATAAACTCTGCAAAAAGTTCCAGTCGCTCTTGATCGGTTTCAGCAGCCATCTCCCTGTCTATGAATGTGCGATGACGCTCAACAGCAGACTGTGCAAATAGCTCTCTATCACTTGGTTTCGGAGTGCTTGTCGGCAGACCAGTAGATGGAGCCCGGGCCGGAGAAAGTGGTGTAGGCATAGCACTGTTCTCGACGTTGGGAGCATGCAAAATGTGGGAAATCGGTCGAGCTTGCTCCAACAGTGAAATAGATAAACCAGAATTGTAGTCATCTCCGAGATGCTGTGGGGGTGGTGTTGGAAGGGTTTTGGGAGGCACGGCTGGAGAGCCTCCTTTCGGTGGCATACCATGCTCATATTTTTCAAACCCTGGCGAGAATGGAGGTGTTGGGGCGAATATCTCAGGAGATCTGATTCTTCTAGACGCATCAAATCGAGGAGTAGAATTGTTAGAACCAGGATCCTGCGATTCCTCTTGGGGTATATTCGAATTTGCATTTATTTCCAGCTCTCTTGGGGAGTGTACCATTCTCCCACTTCGAGAAGTCCCCTTTGCCCCACGCCGGTGACTAATGGAGCTATCAGTTGACCTAGTAAGAACCAGGTCGGTTGGTGTTGCAGATGAAACATCCATATCTTGTGCCCATGGGTTATTGCTTGGTTCAACTGCGCTGGGAGGCTCTCCAACCCGTTCACGAGCAGCTCGACTTTCGCTTCTTCGTTCCCGAATGCCTCTGGCACTAGCATCACGCTTTGCAGGAGTACGAGTAAGTCCATTGTTGGAAGATGTTGATTGCGTGGCTGATGCTAGCGGTGCTGAAGACGTCGATCCTGATGACTGCTCAGTTGAACTACCCGGCCTAGGCTGCGATTTCAGTCCGTAGATTGAGGTGTCAAGATGTAAACCTCGGGCTGCTGGAGACCTGGAGCGATTTCGAGCCTCATCTTCCCAGCCTATAGGCGTAGGAGGTATTGGGCCTAAAGTGCTCCCTCGTTGCGCAGGTCTTCTTATCGGGGGAGCTATCACAGGGCTCGCACCCCTTGATAATGAATCCGGTGTGCGGCTCATACTCTGCGACCTCAAACCATTTGGTGGCGGCCCAGGAGGAGGGGGCGGTAAAGGCATACCTGGTGCCCAACCATGTACCGGCGTTGGAGAATTCTCTATTGGAGTCTTAGAGCTTGGACTGGCCGTGCCAATAGCGCCAGTTGAAGCTGCGCGACGGGCTGCTGGAGCACGTATAGGAGATTCTAGGCTGTATTGGCGCTCGGGAAGAACATGTGGAACATGGCTACTGCACGTTAGTAACAATGTTATATGTAAAGAGAAAACTTCACGCCTTACGGTTGTGACGCCCGTGGCCCATGCCCATAATTGTGACCCGGAGCGCGTGCCAGAGCATCACTAGTGTTTATTTGAAGCGCATCTATAGCACTAGATGATGGAGAATGGTCAGACGCCCGAGTCCGCGATGTCAAAGCCGAAATACTAAATATTGAGTGTGGCTTGTCAGGTTTCGACCGCGATGCTGAGCGATCTCGCGAATTTTTCGGAGGTGGTGGTGGAAAGCTTGCCGGCATTTTGTTTGGATTCCGCACGCCGTACTCAAAACCAGGCGGTGTCACTTGCGGTACGATAGGCGTATAATCATGGTGACCTAAGTTTGGCGAAGAGGTCTGGCTTGAAGGGAACGCACTAGCGGGCATAGGCGGCGAGGAGACCGCGGCCTGAGAAGCACTCTGACCTTGACCGGGCGAGTATGGAGGTGGAGGTGAGGGCATGTTGGCTAGAAGAATTAGATTAGCATTTGGATGCCTTCAGAGTAAAGGATATCGTGTATAGAGCTTTTTTGTAGGAACGCCATGCGGTCTCTCTTCCAAAATGACAGGATCTCAAATAGGAAAAGGGTGCCCTGATGCTACAGAAATTCATATTACCCTCCATCCCAGTGACATCCCGAGGCCTCGCTGACACTGTTGTTGCCGACTGCGGACTTGAATGCGGTATGTATGCCCCTCCAATGGGACCATTGCGACTCCATTGCTGCGGATTGTACGGTGTTACCAACGAGGAAGCGCTCCTGAGAGCCATCGGTGACGACCCTCGAGATCCGGCGGGGGAGAAGGTCGAGGCAGCATACGGCGAGAAGGGAGTGCTTAAGGAGGTCGCGGAGGCAGGTGTCTGCGAATGCAGGTACGCTCCTTGCTGCGGGGCCAGGGCAGTCGTGATTGTGGGAGGTGGCACGGCGATGCGCCTTTGAGGAGACTGCCCTTCTACTCGCGGATTCGAGGTCGGCGGCGGAGGGGGAGGAGGGGGAAGGGAAACACCATAGCCATATTCCGTGCTCATAGTGAACGGTAAGTGAACGGTAAGAGAACGTCTGAGCGCCGAAGCCTCCAGCGGCTCCTGCAACGAATCCTATCCGCCTCTGATGCGTGATGGCAGAAAGACACTGCAGACTAGAAGTGTTGGTCACTTTCATGAAGGACCACAAACGAGACCACAACGGTGGGGGCTCTTCCAGCCTGGCACATGTTGTCTGGGGTAGAAAAGCTTTCCTGCGAGCACACTTTGTGATAGACTTGGCCTGTTTTCAGCAGACTCTTATTCGACGGTGGTTCAGGGTCAAGACGGCGGAGGGGGTGGACGGACGGGTCTCTCGATGCAGGCCTAGGACGAAAAGGCGCTGGCTTTGAAGATTCGGGGCTCAAGCGAGCCCTGGCGGCTTTGCGCTTACGAATCGCAGACAAGGAACGGCAATGCATGAAAAAGAAAGTGTTGAGACAGCTGCAGCATCCCGGCGAGCCATCAACACAGCGCTTAACGGAAACTCAGGGCTGGTCGGCTGCATGCACGCAAAAGTCATTAAGGTTGCTGCAAGCCTCATTTCGACGGCTACACCATGTAGGCACCATGCCTATGACATGCCTCCAGCATGTCTCGCAATACATCCCCCCAAAATGTTCGACAAGATGATCGGGTTTTCCCACGATGCCTTCAAAAAGAGGTGAGCGTGAGAGTTGGCAGCTGTCAAAGGCGCCAGTTTTCCGTATTCGGGACCACCAGCGAGACCCAACTGGGTATATAAATAGTATGCGATGCTAGCCATACGAAGCTTGTTTCGATTGGAACGACCGCGCGGAATGCGACGGATTGTGAGGGCTAGCGCGTGTTGGAATCACAACGAACGCGTCCAATAGCTGAAACGCAGAACCTTAGGCATCATGAGTCGAAAAAATGCGGCCACCACCAACACCACCGCTATGTCTAGATTTGGATATGCCACCACTCGCTCAGGGCCGGTGAATATTCCGCTGTATGAGCGCGATAACGCCTGCTTTCAGCTGGTCACCCTCATGCAGATCAGCTTGGAAAACACCCACAGAGCTCCAAGGCTGCCCTAGTGCAAAGCTGTTGTCTCTGATAAAGACGGCTTTTTCTTTTTGCCTGCGCAATTTATTGATCTGAGAAAGTGCAGTACACGTAGGAAGGACCGCCGTTCGCATCCATCGGCGTTGAACCTATTGAAGTGAAATTTATCGCCGACTGAATTGCCGTCCACTTCTACTTTGCATACTTTTTATGAATATCAATGACTTTCTGAACTTCGTCATAGCTGCCCATGAAAATGCCCGCCCGGTCGTGAATGTGCTCCGGGACAAGTTCCAGCATGCGCTGCATTTTACCGTCAACCGCTTGACCACCAGCTAACACGCTTGTCAGTGCATGATCTCCTTCGAAAGCCTACTACAAACATACCGTTTTCAAAAACTAGAGCCATGGGTGCGCACTCGTATAGAATCCGCAATTTACCTTTGGGACTCTTCTTGTCTGCCGGATATGCGAAAATACCTCCATACAACAGCGTTCGGTATGCATCAGCCACCATGGACCCGATATACCTCGCGCTGTACGGCTTGCCACCTTCCTGTGGATACTTCAAGCTATTGATGTACTCCTTGATGGGATCCTCCCAGTAGAGGCTATTACCTTCGTTGACCGAATAAATGGCCCGCTTCCTTGGAACTTTCATATTGGGATGGGTAAGGATGAACTCGCCAAGGGCATTGTCCATGGTGAAACCATTGACAGAACCACCTTTCATGGTGATGACTAGTTGAGCTGAAGCACCGTACATGGTAAACCCGCTGGCGACGAGCTCAGTTCCTGGCTTAAGCAGGTCTTCCTTCGTACCTTTTGCCCCTTCGGGAAGCTTGATAATGCCAAAGATGGTTCCTACAGAGACACCGGCATCCAAATTCGACGATCCGTCTATCGGATCGCACATAACGGCATACCGCGCATTGGGATGCTCGTCGAACACGATAGCCTCCTCTTCCTCTTCGGACACTAATATTCTAACCCTGGCACAGCTCCTCATGGAGCTTATAAATAGATCATTACCAATAACATCCAGCTTCTTCTGATCATCACCCGTGGTGTTTGAGGACCCCGCGAGCCCAGTAAGCTATGGGTCATTTCAGCCATCAGATTCTCATATTGTCCAAGATTCATAGCACTCACATTGATCAATGTTGCTCTTCTAATGTAATACGCGATGCTCTTGAAAGCGAATTGGAGGGCGTGGCAAAGCAATCTGGAATGGTAAGGGTTAGCAACCATACTTCTCTAGCAACTATTTTCACACCTACGTGAAATCGCCCGTAGCTTCCTTATGCTTCGTCTGCTCTTCTGTGAGGAACCTCGTAAGCGTTATAATATCAGTGTTGATCTTCTCTGAGCCGACCGCTCTAGCTTCGCCGTTGCTGTTGTCGTTCGTTGCCATGTCTGTGAAGTGCGAGGAAAGCGTAAAAGCCAAGGCTGGAATTGGAGTCGAAGTTGCAAGGCAATTGATAGAAGAATATCTCCCGGAAGATGTTAAGAACTAACCGCCTAGTTTCAGATGGCTATTATCGGGCACGTGGAGCAATTTTCGGTATTTGCTTGGCAACGCTGTGACGGTGGTCACGAGCAGCAGTGAACGTAGTGGTTTGGGAGTAAGGAAAGAGGCGATTGGGACCATGCAATGGACATGGCTGAGGGAGGCGTTTTCTCCTTCCATGCCTTTGTTTGGGCCCGTGAAGATGACGATAGACGACATTCTAACGCGGGGTGCACGACTCTCTAGATTGTGTTTTCCCGACATCTTCCGCACACCCTCGATGTAAGGGCGCGGATGAACCATAAGAGGGCACTCTGCAACAGACAACGGCACTTACCTCACGCCTAAAAAGGTAATAACTTCCTCCAGAACACGCCTCAGCTTCACGCAGCCGTCCGACCATTAAACAGTGGCAATAGATCTACCAATAGCGTGTTTGCAGGGGCGGGGTTCAAAGCCAGCGCACGTGTTAAGGGACAAAATCACCAAGCTGCCGACCATCGGGACTTTTCCTACGACGAGCTCAAATGCAAAGAACATATCCGGAGAGAGATATCTTCTCGAAAATGCCAAGCGCAAATGATGACTAACGTTAGCTTAGCGAAATGCCAAAGCTTCACACCAGATCTGAAAACTTCGCATTGATGTTTTTTCTTTCAACCTTCTCAGTTCCACACGCACCATGACCATGAAAACCCCTCTCCGGAGAGAGTCTCATGCAAACCATCCCCATACTCTATCCTTAACTAAAGCTTATCTTAACGATCCTCCCTCGCCAGAATTGTAGCTGTCTAGTGCACGATGCTACCGCATCCATTCAACACTTGGGTCCATTGGGCACCCTTACCTTCCTAAGTAAGTTACTGTTCTTGTCTCCTACCCATATTTAATGATGATTTGTAAATACCGCAAACTAGAGTCTTTGACCTCCAAGGAGGAATGAAACTCTTATGTACACGTCAGTCTGAACAACGCCATCAGTCCCGCATCTCTTCACTGAATACGTCTTATGTGTCCCTAACAACATGTACAAGTAGCCGCAACTAATTCTGGGCCAATTGTCAAACACAATCACTCTGCGACAGCAAAAAAAATCAAGATAATCCATGGCACATCGACAGAATGTGAGTAAGTGCCTCTTCGAGCTATACATTACACATGAGAGCAAATGATGATCATTCGTACTTTGTACGCTGGAAATTACCGACTGAGACCTCCAGGTCTTTGGCGAAATCAAATGGCTATTTCTGATCTCCTATCCATGATAACTTATACTCCACTTCAATAGAGAGATCAGCTGCTGACAAGCTTAGATGTCTTATCCAGATCTTTGATAGCTTCTAAAACGTGCTTACCTCCTTCGGTACGATACACTCCCCTCCCTCCCCTCCCTCCCCCCCACAATTTACGTGATGAATGGCACTGGGCTCCGAACTTTCATGAAAGGATATGCCCTTTTGGCAGGCCTAGAAAACCTCGCCTACTGAACTTCGATACCCATATCTCCCACTTATCGGTACTTTAATAGAGGAATTGGTCACTAATACAAGATAGAAACCAGGAAATTTGACAAAATGAACCTAGTCATGTCTTCTGTTACCAAATAGCCTGTGAGCATACCTTATCCTTTCCCTCCCGCCTCCAACATGATGAATTCCTAGATGACGAGTCTTATTCGGGTTTCCGATGCAGACATCAAATTTTTTTACCATTCATGCATTTCCTGATATATATTCATATTTTTGCCTCGCATTAAGTCCCTTCACATACACCTGCTAATATGAGTAACGTAGCTTTTCTTGGTCTGCCAATTGTCGTTATACCCTCGGTATGCTAATGGAACAAGCTTGTCATGTGGATGATCACCATGCTCCAATTTAAGTAACAGATTTGAAAATCTATAGGTATTGCACAGAACATCTCCTTTAGTGCACTACCTCACATGATGATTCGACATACAAATTGACAAGCATATGTCCAAGTTACCTTCGGGTGCAAAGACGAGACTGTCTGGACTGATTTATCATCATTTCGCGCCCAGTGTTGGTCCATGGCTTGATAACCTGGCTAACCGTGCTGCGTATAGGCCACGGCCAATCAAAGTTGTGCATCAGGCGCAGGGTTGGTTGAAAGTGTATAAGTTTCTGAACGCCCAGCACTATGGTATGTATTCAGACTTTCTCAGTTACCTCTTCTTTGCATCCTTAGCATCCTTTTACATGATGAATATTTTTTATCTCACGACGGTCGACATAGCTACAAGTTAGCATTGATGAGATTGCCCATGACCGGGTTTTTTTCTGAGCCATGTATTTATTCCAATTTTATCCACTCTGCAATTGACAGTTCTGAATGCTAATGAAGCCATCTATCAGGCAATCTGTGCAAAAATTATGGTGCATAGCCCCCCCGCAGTCTATGAGCGCATCGTTCTCTCGAATCCTACGACACATTGAATATTCATGCCCTTCAAGGGTCAAACTAGCCATCTAGCTTCTAAAAGGCAACTGAATTCCTCGTACCCTTTAGTGGGCATAGATAAATTTGTATTGTTCGAGAACTTGTTCTGTTATAAATGGCGATATAAAATAATAGCATACCCAGGGTGTATCAGATTAAGACCTCACAAATTTAAAATGAGCTATTTCTTCCACCAGTGCTTCTGGCACTAAGATGCAATTGAGTACCATTCCTAGTACAAAGATTCTTTTCATGCTATCAACACCGTGCAAGTTTATTGACCATCTCCAATTCCAAGAGTAACCCAACGTCCATTTCAAGACTAGCGTGCGATCTTCTAATTCCAAGCCAAAACCTAATCATAAGACTATTCACTATTAATACACGGCGCGATCGCCTCCGAGGCTAATACTAACTCGTTAAAAGCTTAGTAAAGCCCGATCGTAATATCTCCTCACTCTTGCAGTCAGGCGGATCTCAGCTTCAAGGTCAAGTTTGATACCAAGCAAGAGTGCAGCATCCTTCAAGTCATCGACTGCACCCTGAGCGAGCGAGCCTGTCCAAACGTTTAGCCGTCATGTTACCGCAGGGGCTAGTGAAAGACTTACCGGCTGATTGATTGGGTTAGATAACGTTGGAGGTACAGGAAGGCTGGGAAGGCTTGAGAGCGCTTTACGACTGTCCGATGCCTGACCATCGCTACCAAATAAACATGCTTTCCAGGTCTTGTGGTAGTCTGACTGCAGAGATGTCAGTAGCTGGACATTCGCAGTCCTATAAGAAATCATACATGGTAACCATGATGTTCGGTACATGGTTGCAAGCGTAGAGTCCTACGAAAAGTCAAGGACTAAGGGATCAGGGCTAGAAAATTGGAGGGTGAAGTCAAAAATATGAATTGTTTGATCTAAAGTCAAGAAAGACAACTTGGGCCGTCCTTTTATACTCGAGAACTTTCTAATCCCCGGTATTCTATTTGCGCGCAAGAAGTCACTGCAGCGAAAATTTCCGCATAACAGCGGGATGGGTCTTACTGCCATTCGCATTATCGAATGATGGAAAGAAGAGGAGGTCAGGAACTCCATAGCTTCGAAACCTGGTCTGCATCAATTGGATCTTCAACCATGGCTTCTTGCGCTGTCGTGTCTGATTCACGGAGGGCTTTCATAAGCATACACTCCAAGGGGCAGCCCAGCTTCATGGTCTTCTTATACATGTTTGAGGGGCTTTCGAAATCACGCCTTCTTCATCCTGACCTGATAATCACGCGATTTTCGGGCTTGCCAAGAAAAAATTCTCCACAATTGGTGTTGTACACATTCGCAAGGTCCATCACGGACATACATGTACCACCTACAGCACCACCAAAAGTCTGCTATTTATCATCACCCATCCAAGGATATTCTCTACCTCCCAAATGTCTAGGTCCTGGGGCTTTATTTCAGATGGTGGCTCTACACATTGAATCCTTATAGTCGTGTTCCGGTCATCGCCTCAAACCTCCCATTCAGAATTCTCCTGCATCGAGGACGAAACCAGCTAATCTATACAATGAGAGTACCTCAACTAATTTCTCGAGTCTCATACACTACTCAGGCGGTCATGCATAAAGACCCATCTGAATTGCCCCCAGCTTTTCTGTCTGCGATTATCACTGTATCGGCTGAGCCACTACGGTAACTCTTGCACGATTGAAACGATATCTTTCCACTAATATTGCTTGTAATATCCTTGCATGCTCCAGAAAAATTGCAACCATGGTCTTGCCCTTGCTGATTCCAATCCCCATCTGCCCCGGTTTACTTGGGACCCAGGAATCCATCCGGCAAAGCTAGCAGAAGGAAAAGAGGGAAGAACATCGTGCGCGCCGCTGCAACCTCACTGCAACGTGTGTTAAGTCTTCGTTAAGAAGCAGAGAGATAGATGGTAGGTCGACCGTCCTCAGAGACGGCAAGGTTGGTGGCCTCGCGAGGTCTGGAGTGGTTTCGTGCTAATCAGATCTGAAGTTGTATATTGATACAGGTACAAGTAACGGGGACCGTTTGGACATCAGTATTCCGGCTATTATCTTCGCTTCTTCTTTTGGCAACTTCCGCTCCCTCCTTTTAACGTCACCGCCTCTGTTGCCCTAGTGTCCCCAGCCATTCACATTTTCTAGACAAGAAACATGGCTGGAGCATGACCGCCTCGGAATCCCGTCATCAACGTGCCGCCACTGTAGACTCTCAACGTCACTCTTGCCGCGCTTTGCTCGCCTCAGAGAATCTACAGGATTGTCCTTTGTCATATCAACACTCAATTTCTCTTCTTATTAGGTTTTGCAGCGTAGAGACTTCAGGCTCTGGCCGCTCCACGTCAATATTTGCTTGGCTACTAAGTCCTATGCCTCTATTACATTATTCTTGACTGATCGCAGCACTTCCTCCCTCCTGAATCTCTCCTTTATGCTCAACACTGAGAGTGCTAACAATAATCTAATACTGTGGTCAAATCCTCTAAAGAAGCCTCCATGTTATCACGACACAGCTCCAAGACTGCATAATCGTGTAATGATATAATAGTAAAGTCTCGAGCAGCTAGACATCGTCGACACGTCAAAGACTCGAGGAAGAAGAACGCGCCTCCCCAAAAGGTAAGCTCAACTCTAAAATATTACCACCTACATCGGGCTTTCCTAATCCTCCCTTCTTCGACCTCCCGGAGAGATCAGAAACTATATCTACCACCTCCTCATCTACGCCAGCCTCTCCCCAGAGTTCCAAGCCTCCCTCAAACCAAAAGACCCAATCCCCATTCCCATCTCCCATGCCGTTCTCTCCCTCCTGCCCATCACACGAGCCTGGAACGCCGAGTTCCTCAGCCGGCCCTTCGCGCACGGCGCCTCGCTCCGCATCAATGCCATCCCCGCCGCCTGCCATGCAGCTGCGCGGCACGACCGACATCCCCGGCTCCTTCGGCCGCCCTACTAGCGCTTCGACGCCCCCCCCGCCCCCCCCCCCGGGCCTCGCCGACCTCCGGCGCCGCTACCATCTGCGTCTGCTGCTGCGCTGTCTGCACCCGCTATGACTGGCAGGCTGTCCTGTTCGACTTTCGCCCCGTGCTGGATACGCTGGTTGCGGCGTGTCGGGCGTCGTTCAACTTGCCGGTTCTTCACGTCGCGGTAACACAAGAGGGGAATTAGTTGGGGTTTGAGGGGAGGAGGTTTTTGGCGCCGGGCGCGGCGAGGGATTTTGTGCTGAATACCGAGGGCTATCCTGGTTATGCGGTCGAGAGGTATTTGAGGGAGGAGGCGCCGGATGCAGCGATGACGGTGAGGATTGTGACGCTTTCGAATCCGGCGGATGAGGAGGAGCGAGTAGGACTAGTTTATCGTAGGGGAGCGAGGGCTTTGGTGAGGAGTAATTGAGGATAGGAGGGGATTGCGGTGTGTTGAACTCTGGTGGGAGAGGAGAATATTGGCATAGCATAAAGGAAATGTTTTAGCGGATGCAGGTTACGGGACATAACTGGAACTGGACGATGTGGACTCATGGAGAATTTTAGTGTAGGTAGCCACGCACGGTAGATAATGGAATATGCTACTGGATTGCTCTGAGATCAATGCTTCGAAATTTGTGTTTGTGAGACTCTGCGTATATTATTTCGGAGCTTTTAAAATAATACAATTTCCATCATTGATTTTGGGGCCTCTGGATTTTAGGATCTCCAACCCACGAAAAATGATCAGGCTCAGGCCGTATGTACTCATAGACCAAGTTTAAGGAAAGACTCCAAAATTACGGGGTTTGTAGATAGCTTCAGCAACTCTAAAGGAATTGGGGTTGTTTTTTACGAACTTATTGAAGCTCCCTTTCATCTCACTATATTTAGTGAAGGTGACGTGTGTGAAAACATCGGCAGAGTGGAAGTGGTCATAGAGCAAGCCTTAGTGGGGAAGCCGTTGATGTGATTCAATTCTTATCTATCGAATTGTGAAGTCGTAAAGCCCAGAAAGCCAAATGTCTAGAGCTATCTGCACGCAATGCAACGTGATTCTTGGGCTGCCTACGCAAGAACCTGGGTAGCTGAGAGGTTCAGAGAATTCATCAAAACCGCAGTCAATCCGCACCTTGGAATTAAGGAAGAGAAGAGTAGTGAAATGGGGGAGGTAGTCAGGGTGATTATTGTAGTGAGAAAGGAAGAGAATGTACGCGAGGGAATAGAAGACAAAGGGAGCTCTGGAACAAGTCGTTGTAGGATAAGATTGCTGTTGGGTATAGTCATAAGGTGTTGGAGACATTCAGAACCTGTCGAACAGCCACCAATTACTGCTCCTCCCACAGCTTCGTTGTTCCGATCAACGCACTCCTTCAACTCAAACCTAGGACCTCGCCCCTGCATGCAAATTTCCTGATAATCTAAACTCCATTGACATTCGTATGCAAAGTCTGAATTAGCGCTAGCTCCAGTGGCTGGAGATGGCCAGAGCCTACGTAGCTGAGCCCCGAGTAGCAGGTTCGTCAGGTAGCATCCATAGGTTCATGCGGCGTCTGCTCAGCTGGGTCTTCCGGCTGACTACGTATGTGATTCGCGAAATCGAAGTTCGGCACAAAGCGCTTCGTCTCTCGATTTTGCTTTCCTGCATCCTATAGTTAGCTAATGATATTTACTACTGGAAAAGGCATCTACGAGTTGCTTGTACACGCTGAATGTGAAGTGTTTTGATTCCAACATCCTCGAGAGCCTTTCCAAGTTTTTTGATTGAAAGCTTTACAAACTAACCGGTTGCTTCTCCGTTGATAACTTCCCTAAACTGCTCTAGTGAGCGAATAATCTTTCCCTTTCCCGATATACGAGCCATGAGCTCGGCCTGACGCTCCCAGACCTGGATGCGGTAGTCGTTAGCTCTGTGGATAATACTACCCTGGGCTTTCAGCTTCCCGGCTAAGCCTTTGCGGCGGAGCCTCATGTCTTCATTGAATCTTTCCATGTCGCCCTCAGCATCGTTCAGTTCCTTGTAGAGAGAATCAAGCTCTGTCTTGAAAGCTTCGATTCGGCTGTCCACTGATGTTACCACATGGCTCATCCTTTGACGCTTTCGAACATCGTTTGGAGGGTCTGAATGAGCCTCTGCAGTGTTAGAATCCCCTCGTGGGCGCTTTGAGGATTCGCAGAGCGAATCTGCTGGCTTGTCTACTATAACTAATTTGGCTCGCAAAGTGGCGGATCCAACATCGTCCATGGTGGTGTTCGGCAATACAGTGTCATCGGTGGAGTTGGATGACGACCCGTGTCCCTCGGATTCCGGAACGTCTCCAAATCCGGATGGAAGTTCGACTGGTAACCCGAGAGCCTGCTGCTTTTCGACGTACTGTTTGATCAGATCTGCCGTTGCTTCCGCCTTCGTCTTTCTCTTACGTGTTGTAGGTGCTCGCGATTCTGCAGTCTCCCCAGTGAAGACATAGTCCGGGAATCTGCCTGGTTGAGTGGCACTGGCAAAAGTTGTCTGATTGTCGTCCTTGTATGCTGGGCGGCCTCGGTTTGGCCTTCCTCGCTTCATGCGCCCCGAATTGTTGTAGTCCATGCCCCAATATAACTGTTTCTCACGGTTGGTATATGCGCTGGAATTCAATATTGCGTAGGCGGCTTTGTCATCAAGGTAGACATATCGGGGAGGCTCGTTTTCGCCAATGGTGATGTCTTCGGGAACATCCCCTGCAAATAGCTTCCAGGTCGGGTGTCCCCTCCCAAGGTACTGTGATTTTTCGAAAAGTTCTACGTTGGGATCTCCGTTTCCGTCGCCGGGACGCCAGATGGCACGCTCAACCTTGCCGTCCCACATCATTGGGCGTACGGGAGGTAGAAGCGCAGGCTTTGGACGAGGTGTCGGGGAGGTTTTTGGCATCTTGTCCTCAAGCCTTGCAAAATTAAAATCCTTAGAATTACTACACATGTTGTGGTTAGATTTGTTAGTGACTTTAGATAGTTGGGTACGTTCATGCGCAAACGAGCTTTTTGAAGAGACACCCCCCTTCAGTGGCCTTTTTTCATTGAAGGTTCTGTAGTTTAATAGACATGACCCATAGCGATTCTAAGGAGGGCTCATGAACGGATAACCCAAAGTTTTCAGCAATGGTGTGAATACTCACATGAAAATATATGGAAAGTCGATGGAATTATTTCAATGATAATACAGGTAGAAAGTGATTTAAGGAATGCTTGATAGGAAGAATCTGGGATGCTGCACGAGCATCCACTAAAGAGAGTGGGATAGATGAGAAGAGAAGATGAGACCTGGTTAGGAAAAGTGGGTGGGGCCGTTCTGATTATTGCAGAGGGCTCGTGGAAATCCAAATGCTCGTGGAAATCCAAATGTTAGTAGCGGAGGGGCAAGGAGGTAGTGTGCTTTAAGGAGAGACAATTTCGGATTTTGATGAGGTCATGAATGGAGGGCTTCCGTTGAGGACTGCGAGAATTGAAAGGAAGATGCACCGTTGCTAGCGTAGACGTGTGGGAACGTGTGGGGAATGAATTGGTGGAGGTTGCAAAAGTAAAATACCCCTGGAAATTGCAACAGCGGATTCGCCAGAAAATAAGTCTGAGATTTTCAAGTTGAAGAATTTGGTGAATTGATGTGACGAGATGAGAGTAGATTTGAGGGAGTGAAGCCAGGCCTGGAACAATTATCATGATAGATTAACGTTGATATTAGTTTCTCAGGCTTCAGGTCATGCCAATAATGTTCTATGTTTTTGATGCTCTTACGGATATTTTCGAGTTGACTGTTGATATCCTGGGTGTTAATGATGGAGTGGACTCGGGTTGAAGTTGATAGCCAGCGAATCACATTTGCCGCCAAGCTCTTTCCATCGCCATCCCGAAACACCATCGAGACGTTCAGCCGCCACACCAACCTCGATTACGCTCGCAAGGAAGCCAGACAGGCATCAATTCCTACAGAATCACGAGGCGTCTTGGTCACCATGCTCCCAAGGCATGCTCCCTCGCCTCAATCGCTGTGCGCTGTCTCTCACCGCGTCCTTCCGTCCGCCACTGCAGTATCACGTCTCTCTACCGCCACATCCTCATTACCGCAAAACAGGACATTCGCTACCGTCCAAGAGGGTGCACCGAAGAGGACATATGGAGGGCTGAAGGATCAGGATAGGATATTCCAGAACCTTTACGAACACCATGGAGCGGACTTGAAGAGTGCCATGAAGTATGGCGATTGGTATAAGACTAAGGAAATTCTACTGAAGGGCCATGATTGGGTTCGTCTTCAAATTTTAAAGATGCGGGAAACTGAAATTTTGCTGATAATACGATTTAGATTATTTCTGAGATCAAAGCTTCCGGTCTCCGAGGCAGAGGCGGTGCTGGGTTTCCCTCAGGACTGAAATGGGTAAGATATTCCCGAGAAAGCTTCAATTTGATGCATACTGACAATAATAGTCATTCATGAACTTCAAGGACTGGGATAAGGATACCAAACCCCGCTATCTGGTCGTCAATGCTGATGAGGGCGAGCCTGGCACCTGCAAAGACCGCGAAATCATGCGTAAAGACCCACACAAGCTCGTTGAAGGCTGCCTCGTCGCCGGTCGCGCCATGAACTGTACCGCTGCATACATCTATATTCGAGGAGAATTCTACCAAGAAGCTACGGTCCTTCAACGCGCGATCCAGGAAGCATACCAAGCTGGTCTTATCGGTAAAAATGCTTGCGGGTCGGGATACGACTTTGATATCTACATCCACCGTGGTATGGGTGCATATGTCTGTGGCGAGGAAACCTCTCTCATCGAATCTCTGGAAGGCAAGCCGGGCAAACCACGCCTTAAGCCCCCGTTCCCTGCCGCTGTCGGTCTCTTTGGATGCCCCTCGACAGTCGCCAACGTTGAAACCGTCGCTGTCGCCCCTACCATCTGCCGACGAGGTGGTAGCTGGTTCAGCTCCTTTGGTCGCGAGCGCAATTCGGGAACTAAGCTCTTCTGCATTTCAGGTCATGTCAACAACCCCTGCACTGTCGAAGAAGAAATGAGCATTCCTCTCCGTGAGCTAATCGACAAGCACTGTGGTGGTGTGCGCGGCGGTTGGGATAACTTAAAAGCCGTCATTCCAGGTGGCAGCTCCACCCCAATCCTGCCTGCTCACATCTGCAACGACCAGCTCATGGATTTCGATGCGCTTAAGGATTCCCAGTCTGGTCTTGGAACCGCCGCCGTCATCGTCATGGACAAGTCAACCGACGTCGTCCGCGCCATTACCCGCCTCGCTAAGTTCTACCACCACGAATCATGCGGTCAGTGCACACCCTGCCGAGAGGGCTCGAAGTGGACGCACCAGATCATGCAGCGTTTTGAGAAGGGCATGGCAAGGGAACGTGAGATCGACATGTTACAGGAGTTGACTAAGCAGGTTGAGGGGCATACTATCTGCGCGCTGGGGGAGGCTTTTGCTTGGCCTTTGCAGGGTCTGATCAGACATTTTAGGCCAGAGCTGGAGGCACGAGTGAGGGACTATGCGCAGAAGACCGGTGGTGAGGCATTGGCGGGAGGCTGGGATCATGATGCGGCTAAGAAGGGACTACTAATTGCGCCGGGACAGTAGTTGAAGGACAAGAATAATGTACAATGACTTGTGTTTCTTTTGTGATTCTAAGTCTGGTCGCTGAATTGTGCATAGTTATCTCAGTGAAAAGACTTCTTTTTGGAATTGCTCATCCGCCAATAATGAGTACTTTGAAATACGTGATTAGGGAATCAAGGTGCTTGCGAAAATGCCCTCCATCCCAGACTCCGCCCAAATGCACCTTGAACGTGGAAATCAATCTTGCATCCACCTTTCCCGTAACGCCATTACCAGAGAACCGTTCAACAGCTCCAGGCCTAAATGCCGCCAAGTGGTACACCAAAAACCCCTTTCCAAATGCAATAACCAAATTCATACTAATAGAAGGCAGCATGCTTATCCCAAACAGATGGCAACGAACTCCTCCTTACTAATCGCTCCATCCCCATCCATGTCAAACTCTTCAATCATAGCCACTAGCTCCTCCTCCTGCAAACCCTCCCCTAACTCTCTAGCCACGCGCCTCAAATCTTGCAGCGAAATCTTGCCCTTCCCGCCCTCATCAAACAGGTCAAATGCCCGCAGAATTTCCTCTGTCGGATCGCGCGCGAGGATGCGGCTCGCCATGAGCGTCTGGAAGGCCTGCAGTGGCAGCAAGAGGCGCGGTGGCGTCGGGAACGCGGACTGAGGTTGAGATGACTTCGTTTTGGAGTTGTTCGGGGGGGAGATCGGGGCTGGCACGCCGTGGGTTTGCAGGATTGAGAGGATTTCTTGCTTTGGGAGATCGAAGCCGAGCGCTTTCATGGCGACTTTGAGCTCGTGGTAGTCGATGTGGCCGTCTTTGTCGAGGTCGAAGAGGGCAAACTGGATGAGTTAGTTAGGATTGCTGTCGAGGTTTCCGGGCAGGTGGGCGAAATTGGCGGGAGGGATAGTAGGATAGGGAGCTCTTACGGCTTCGTTGATCTCTTCTCGCTGCTCTTCACTCAGCTCCGCGAGCTGGTTTTGCCCCGCCCGCTCCGTGCGTTCCCGCTCAGCGCGGTCGGCTCGCTCGCGCTCTATCCGCTGCGCCTCGCGGTGCTGTTGCGTCGTTGTCGCGGCGCTGCCGAAGCCGGCGGGCGTGTTGAACGTGTTCTGCTGTGCGGAAGTGGATGCGCCAGCGCGACCGAGACCGGTGTAGGGTCGGGAAGGGAAAGTCGGGTGATTGGAAGAGGTGGCCATTGAGTGGGGAGAGCGCCTGTTGTGGAAGGGGGTGCTCGCTGGATAGATGTTGAGGGCCGGAAAAGTGGTCAAGATACGCTGGTTTCCGAATCCTGGCCTGGTGAGAACGCGTTTCTGGGTGATCGCGATTCTCGTGAATCTTGGCGCTCGTCTAGAGCCGTTTCGTTTCGCGGCTAGGACGGAAGCGGACGGAATTGATATTCCCAGCTTTTGCTACCAGAGGGAGGGGGAACAGGATTTTGCTGCGCCTTCGAACTGTGCGCACAACTTTCAGCACAGCGTGACTCTTTACGCGGAGCTAGACGGCTGTAATTCATTATAGTCCGACTCATCACCTGAAATTCATACTAAAGACCACAAAATCCGCCACAAGCCTTGATGGGGACGAGTGCCTGATGGTAGCCTGGCATATTTCGCGTAAAGACGAAGCTTTTTGGAACGTAGACAAGGCCTAGAAGATCTGCCAAGGGTTAAAGTGTTTCATGAGTTGCAGTCGAACCACTCTGGTTGAGGCTCAGAGACTCTTTCCGTGTGTTTTTCGGCAGGCAGCAACAGGCAGAAAGAAAAGTAGGGCAGGCAGCCGGCAGGCAGCCAGCACAGCAGTGGGATAAAGCTGAGAGCCCTTCAACTGGCTGGCTGCATTGGCTGCATTGATTGCACCTACGGACAGAAAGCTTAATAATTGGTTTGTAGGGCAGTTTATCCCGTGGCTTAGACAACGAAGGGTCGACCAGCTGACCCACGTGACGTGAATTCACCCCCCAAATCTAAAGCTCGCCTCCTCTGCTCTACCAACTCATCCTATTCCTTCGCAGCCCAGCTCCGTCTCTCTTTCCCTCCTTCATGACGGCTATTTAATTCCTCGTTCCCGTCGCTCTATCGGCGAATCGAGCTCTCATTCTTCTCTACTTCTGCCATTGTTAGTGACGCTGCGCTTACAGCGTTTCTCTTCCTCGACTCCCAGCGCAACTCTTGGCGCGTTGTGTCGCGAATCTTCAAAACGCTTTTTTTTCCCACCATCCACCTCCCACCTCTCATAACTTCCTAATCGACAATCTTCTGCGGACAAACTCCTCTAGACCTACTCACCAACCCACCCTGCCATAGCAAGTCGCCAAAATGTCTGGTTTTGGCGGCTTCGGCGGCTTTGGCTCCAACAACAACCAGCCGCCGCCGCAGCAGCAGCAGCAGCAGCAGGGTACCGGTTTCGGATTCGGGTCAAGCAACACCAATACTGGAGGTAAGTCGGCTTATTTCTTTCTATATGACAATTCTGTTCTGGCGTCACGGTCAACAATCCGTTCTGGACGATGAGCGCCATCGGGCGATTCGGAGCAGCGGCGTTAACTCGACATTCCGTGACATCCAGGCTTTGGGTCAAACACAGGTGGCTTTGGCTCGTCGAACACCACCTCAGGTGGCGGCTTATTTGGAAATACAGGCGGTGGCTTCGGATCTGGAGGTACGTCGATGCTTTGAGCAAGACACCAGCTATATCCTTCTGTTTCGCCATTTCGTCGGACTCTTCCTGGGCCTTCGCGGTGGATCGGGGTATCTGCGCAATTTACCAGATATCTATCGCTTCAGCATGACCCAAGCTTGGAAGATTTTTTCTGCCCACTAATTATGTCATCGTTATCTTTCGACACTTCGCGTGCTTGCGACCTTGGATTCTGGTTCACGCCTGTCGTCTTCATGCTCGGAGTCGTTGCTAACCTCTAACTCAAATCTAGGCTTCGGTAGCTCCAATACAAACACTGGTTTTGGCGCGAAACCATTTGGATCAACAACTACCTCCGGTGGTGGGCTTTTCGGCAGTGGTACATCAACGGCTGGGTCTACAGGATTCGGAGGCTTCGGTACTACAGCCAACAACACACCGACTGGCTTTGGAAGCGGCAACACTGGAGGGGGACTTTTCGGAGCACAGAACAAGCCAACATTTGGCGCTTCTGCCACTGGCACAACTGGTCTTTTCGGCAGCGGTGCTGGGACTAGTACTGGGACTGGGTTTGGCTCAAACACCACCACCGCACCAGGATTTGGGTCTTCAAACTCTCCCTTTGGCTCTAACAACCAGCCACAGCCGAATAATGGCACGGCCAGCACACCATTTCAACCCTTTACTGAGAAAGATGCAAGCTCGCAATCGCTCTATCAGACCATCACCTTCCAACCACCTTTCACGAACTACTCTTTGGAAGAGTTGAGGCTGGCCGACTACAACCAAGGTAGGCGATATGGTAATCAAAATGGCCAAGCAGGGGCCTTTGGGCAGAGTACCGGTTTTGGAGGATTTGGCTCCACCAATACCAATCCAAATACAAACACTGGGTTCGGGTCGAACACTACTACCACGACTGGAAGTGGCCTTTTCGGTAGTTCGAATACCAACACCGGATTTGGTGCAAGCAACACCAACACCGGCTTTGGAGGTGGTTCAACAGGGTCGACAGGATTGTTTGGTCAGAAACCTGCTACAGGTGGTCTTTTCGGCGCACCTGCTACTTCCAGCCAACCTAGTGGCGGTCTCTTTGGTAGCACTACCGGCAATACTGGGTTCGGTTCCGGGTCTACCGGATTCGGTGCCAGCAACACCGGCGGTGGTCTCTTCGGTCAGCAGAACCAGACTCAGAACAAACCTGCATTCGGAGGATTTGGAAACACTAGCACAACTGGTGGCTTCGGTACTACAGGGACCACAGGCTTTGGACAACAGAATAACACCTCTACTGGAGGAGGGTTGTTCGGAAACAACGCCACATCGACTACCTCAACGTTCGGCAACAACCAACAACAAAACACACAGTCCAATCCGTTTGGAGGCAGTTTCGGACAGAACCAACAAACGCAGAATCAGACTCAGGGGGGAAGTCTTTTCGGCGGGTTTGGCAATAATAACCAGCAGCAACAGCAGAAGCCTTCGTTGTTTGGCAATGCAGGGGTTGCTAACACAGGGTCCTCTTTATTCGGTCAGCAAAACAACCAACCCCAGCAGTCTACTGGACTATTTGGGAATACTAACACTCAGCAACAAGGCGGTGGTCTCTTTGGCCAGAAGCCTGCCACGGCTGGCACCAGCCTGTTTGGCAATACCGCTCAAAGCACAAACACTGGCGGCAGCTTGTTCGGCAATCTGAATGCCAACCAGAATCAGCAACAGAACCAAGGACCTGGCCTCTTTGGTCAGCAGAATCAACAGCAGCAGCAGAAGCCACTGTTCGGCACTTCCACCACATCCAACACCGGCACTGGAAGCGGGCTTTTCGGTTCACTAGGACAAAACACTACGAATAATGCGACCCAAGGCGGCTCCTTGTTCGGCGGCTCACTGCAACAACAGCAACCCCAGCAGCCACAGATGAATAATAGCCTATTTGCCCCCACCCAATCAACGGCGTCACTTACAACTTCATTGAATAACAACCCATACGGCAACGACGCATTATTCGCCAACCTCGGTACGCCAAATCCCAGTCCCGGTCCGCTCGCTACTCCTCTCTCAAGTAGCCAGAAGGTCAAGAAGAACGCCATCTTACCACAGCACAAGATCAATCCGGCTGCTTCTTCTCGCCTAATTACACCACAGAAGCGACCTGGATATGGATTCTCCTACTCGACGTATGGAACCCCTGGCAGCGCTGTCAGCAATGCTAGCCCGGGTGGCTTCTCATCCAGTCTACTGGGTGGGGGGAGCCTAGGACGATCGCTCGGAAAGAGTTTCTCTACCAGCAACCTACGGCAAGGCTGGACACCTGAAGACAGCATCCTCGCTCCTGGCGCCTTTTCAAACAATGGCCGCTCTTTTGCTGCTTCTGGGAACTTGAAGCGTCTTAATGTCAATCGTTCTATTACTGCTCGGGCACCTCTTTTCGGAAATGACGCCGAGGCTGCTAGCCCAACCTCTACGAGGAAGAGCGTCAGCTTTGATCCAAGCACCACTGGTGGTACGGAGACCAACGGTATCACTAATGGTACAACAGCAAACGGCTCAACCAGCACTGCCTTGGTTCGCACCGAGACTGAGGAGTCCTCTCCTCAGCCAGATGAAAGGTCTTCACGCTCGTCCTCTAGGTCTTCTGCCAACAGCTCCAAAGCCAATGGCGCTCCTAGCCGGCCGGAGATGGAGCAAGTTACAGGCAAAGAACTTGCTGTTGTTCCTGAAGATGGTTCTCCATCTGGTCCATCAACAGCTGCACAGTCTGCCGCTGCCGCTCGGGAGAAAGCCCGTTCAACTCAGACCGACCAGGTTCCTGGGGAATACTGGATGCGTCCATCCCTCGAAGAATTGCGGAACATGACTCCTCAACAACTTAAGAAAGTATCTGGATTCGCAGTCGGCCGCGAAGGCGTTGGAAAGATTGAGTTCCAACCTGATGTCGATCTCTCCAATATTCCCATCGATAGGATCATGGATGGAATTGTCAGCCTCACTGTCCGTAGCGCCACAGCATACGGCTCAGACACTCCAGTTCCAAAGCCACCACGAGGCAAAGGCTTGAATGTCCCTTCTATCATTACGCTGGAGAACTCCTGGCCTCGTTCTCGTGCTGGACGTTTGCCAGTTCATGAGAAGCGTGGATTCCGATTTGATAAGCACATTGAGCGTCTGAAGCGGGTTACTGACACCGAATTCATCGCATATGAACCTAGCACAGGCACATGGAAGTTCGCAGTGCAGCATTATACTACATATGGACTGGATTACGAGGGGCAAGAAGATGCTGATGATAGCTTAATGGAAGACAGCATGCTAAGTGCGCCTCCTGACACTCCAACACCACGGGTTCGCACCCCAGGAACTCGCGCCTCAGGCACGCGCACCGGCCAAATTTCTGGAGTTACTCAGGATAACGACTCGATGCTCAGTCCCACGCAATCAAGCCCGGATGATACTTTCGAGTTCAAGAAGGGGAAGCGAGCTCATCTGCCGGGAGGGTTTGGTGACGAGCCAGTTTATGATGAAGACGAAGCGGACGATAGTATCAACACTACGCAATCTTTTTTAGAGGAGCGCTCCGTGGGTTCACTCAATGGTGATCATGCCGAAGATGAAGACATGTCCGAGGAGAGTGAATCAGAATCGATCAAAGAACAGGACATGGCGGGTTCCTTTTCTGCACCGATTCAAACCATGGAGCAACCATCCGCCAAGGAGACTAACCGGTTCAACGAATCGGTGAAACCAAAGTCTATTTTAAAGGCTAGTCAACCCCTTTGTTCAATCATGGGAACGCCAGGAAAGGGAAAATTGATATTTGAAGAGGATTGGGCCGACCAACTCCAGCGCACAGTCAGTCCGAAGAAGCAGGATCGACAGGCACTTAGAGAGACTCAAGGCACGGTTCTGAAAGAGCGAGACGAAAATGTTCCAAAAATGTCACAATCCATTAATAACGGCAAACCTTTCGCTACGAGCATAGACTTGATGAATTCTTTGTTTGGTCAAGACACAGGGAGAAAAAGCGTGGCTCAGTCTAAAAAGGGAGCAGGAAGGGGCTTCGAGGTTTGATTCCACCATCCTTGATTTACTTGCATCGGTTTTTGGGCGGGCGGCAGGCGTACCTACGGTTCTCTCAACGAACAGATTGTCGGCCGGGTTTATAGATGCCCACGCATGTATGTAGCACAGAATGATTAAGAACAGATTTGCTGAGTATATTGTGTCCTCTAGTTGCCTTATGCGAAGAAACCGAAGACCGTCGACGACCTCCAATACATGGATCCGATGGATAGGAGTTTCCACCAATCTAATAAGCCGAGATGGAGCGCCGACGGAATACTTGCCTACGCTACCTCAGGCAACGTTCCTTCCATGGATGATGGTATCTTGCGGAGCCTGAAGGGTTCCATCGTCTCTGAGCATAAGGACATCAGATTCGCCAAACTTGTGACGCCTGTTGATGTGAGCAGTGATCAATCTTACCAGCGAGCATTCGTACTAATAAATTTTAGGCTACGCCAGATACACTTCACCCGCAGAAAGAACACACCAAAATACAATTACAGGATGGCGTGCCGACTGCTACAGTTGAAGCCGACTTTGACTTTGAAGAGTTTGCCAAACGCGTAGCCATCGACACTCCAGAAGGTGTGCACGAGCAGCAGGTCTGGGAACTCGCCTCTATCCTCTTCGATGATTTCTACAACTTTCCGAGCGATGTCCCGCGTGAGCACTACGAAGAGCACAAAGAACGCTACCGCAAAGACAAGCTGTCTGAGTTCTGGCAGGCTCTAGTGTTTGACGATGCAGAGAAGCAAGTGCAGAAAACGAAGTCACCGGAAGACAAAGCGGTTGCCTACCTCAGCGCTCACAATATCGTCGACGCATGCCAGACATTACTTGGCAGCAGGAACTTACGTCTCGCGACAATGGTTTCCCAGATAGGAGGTGACGTTGCAATGCGGCAAGACATGGCAGCCCAGATCGACGAATGGCGTCGTCTGGACGTCCTCTCGGAAATGGACGACTCTATCCGCGCCATCTACGAGCTTCTCGCCGGAAACTGTGGCAAGTGCGAAGGCAAGCTCGGCGACGGCCGCGAGAACAAAGCCGCAGATTTCCAGATCGCATCGCGCTTCGGGCTGGACTGGCGGCGAGCTTTCGGCCTGCGACTGTGGTATGGCACGCTGACGGATGAGCCCATCCACATGGCTGTGGCGCAATTCGCGGACGATCTCCGTGAAGGTCGCGAGTTAGTCAAGCCGGCGCCCTGGTTCGTCGAGCACAATGTCAACATGGGCTGGGACGACCCGGCGCCGGAAACGCGCGAGGATCTGCTCTGGGGACTCCTCAAGCTGTACGCCGCGCAGCGGCTGCAGGTGCCCGCGAACGTGGAAGACATCTTCGCGCCGCAAAACACGTCGGGCAACCCGCTGAACGCGCGGCTGTCCTTCCAGCTGCTGCACCTGCTGCGAGCGCGCGAAGCCGATGCCGACGATGAGCGCCGCGTGCACCTCCCGACGGCCCGCAGTAGTAGTAGCAGCGGCGCGGCGCTCTCATCCTCTTTCACAACCTCAACGTCCTCAGCCGCAGCCAGCTCGCCCTCAGGCGCCGCAGACCCGCTCGCCGCCCTTGCCGACGCCCTCACCCTCACCTACGCCAGCACGCTGCACACGCCCCAGCACTGGCCCACCGCGCTCTACGCCTACACGCACCTCTCCACCGCGCCCGCGCGCTCCTATCACGCGCGCGCGCTCCTCGCCCTCTTCGCACCGGCCTTCGACACCGCGCCCACGGACCCACTCTTCCGCGCCCTGACGACCGACCTCAGCGTCCCGCCGCCCTGGCTCCATGCCGCGAAGGCGCTGCAGGCGCGCGCGCGGGGCGACCGCGCGGGCGAGTGTGCGCACCTGCTCGAGGCGGGCGACGTCGCGGCCGCGCACGACGTGCTGTGTCGCGCCGTGGCGCCGGCGGCGGTGGTGGCCGCGCGCGAGTACGACGCGTTGAGGGAGCTGCTAGGGGGGTTTGAGAGGCCCGCGGGGAGTCGGGTTGATGATGATGGCGGTGGGGACACGGACGTCGATATCGCGATCTCGGATGCTGCGTCTGTTGGTACGTCGGGGACTGGGCACGGTGGTGGTGGGAGGGCCGCGAGCGAGGTTGAGGGATGGGCGGCTGGCGGTGGGATTTATTTGGATTTCATGCACCTGCTTGATCTGGAGAATGGAGGCGCGGGTGTGGGTGTGGAGGGCGATGCGGCGGTGAGGCGCGAGATGGCGGTGCTGGTGAAGCGGTTGGGGCGCGCGCTGGCGAGCGTGGCGCGCGGGGGGCTTGAGGGAAGGGGGCTCGAGGAGAGGGTGGCGTTGGGGGAGATTGCGGGGGTGGTGGCGAGGGTGGAGGGAGGGTGGGAGAGGGATGTGAGTTTTCCCTGTTGGTTTTTTTTTTCTTTTTTTTCTCCTCCCCCTTTCCCTATTTTTATGGTGGTTCTGGTGGTTGTGGTGGCTGTTGGGTAAGCAAGGGTTTACTAACTTTTCTGTAGAGTGCGGAACGCGCGAAAGTCCTCAGGCTGCCGCTTACGGAGGATCGCTGGCTCAGGCATACGCGCGAGTTGAGCGTCGGGTATTATCGTGCTGTGCTGGCGGCTGCGCGGTGAGTCGAGTCGAGTTGTTGTGATAGCATTATGCTTTTCCGCGGAAGGAGAAGCTTGGGGGAATAACGGGGAGAGCAGGGGGTGGCTTGTAAGATACGTATATTTGGGGCTTTGAGGGTGCGAAGGGAGCGCGGTGCAATTGTGTTCAGAGATGGTGGAAAAGAGGAGAGAGGACGAGGATGCAGAGGCTCGTATAGGAACATAGCTAGGGTAATACAAAATTAGATATACTACCGATGATACTTGATCGTGTCGAGACGTAAGATCCCTTGTAGAAATTCCTTTTCTTGCAGGTTGGTGTTGCTGCTTTGCCACTACCATAAGATGACGAGTATGTAAAGTTCTAGTGGACGTGGGATTGGTTAGTTTTTGGAGCGAAACCGAGAATGCTGAGGAGGTTCCAGGGCTAGCAGTTGGTAATATTGGTTGGTTTGAAATATATAAGATATGCTAGTTGAGGGATGCCTTTGGTGTTGTGGTCTTACTCCTGGAGCAGCAGTATGCTTCTTTAGGCAATAGGCTAGCTACAAAAAGACAGCGATCTGCTAGCGCGGTCATAACCCAGGGAGCGGTCAAAACCCCGGTTACCTACGTTAAATATTAATAAATTCCGCTCGCTAGTTTTCGCTCTGCAACTCAGCCATCCAATAAAATCACTTGTGGCTTGTTCGTATGTAGCTGTTACCAAGGCTGAAAGTTTACTAAGCTGCTAGGCAGTACTTAGTGCCCTAAATCTTGCTCCAACCTCTCTGAACTTCCCCAGCCTCGCTAGCGCTTCCGTCTATCCCCATCCTATAATCCTGTGCTCCACTTTTCTAGCTACTATATATGATACGAAAACTTGCTTAGCCCGCGTCTCGGCGGACGCCCCAGGTGTCCCAAAGTTTTCGTACAATACTAAGATACGCACAAACAGGAGCTGAATTCCATTGGAGTTCGGCTCCAGGACGGGCTTCCTTTAGCAATCATCCCCGAACTGCACCGGAGTCGTTCGAGCCTGAAATAGGGTGGAATACCCCTAAACGGCCAGCTTCATATCAGCCATTACGCGGCCATCTCCGGGAGTTCAGAACCCTTAAGCTTCTTCCAGGCAGTTGGTTAGACGAAATATGCTGTGAACTTCATGTCGCATCGCTGGATGCAAGGCCTAAATATGAGGCTGTATCGTATGTATGGGGCAACTGTTCATCGAAAGGTCAGATCAGACTGGACGGGGAGAACTTCTTGGTGACATCAAACATGGAAGCAGTGCTTCGGAGGCTTCGACACCGCGAAAACGCCAGGTCTTTGTGGCTCGATGCAATTTGCATCGATCAAACGAATCTAGAGGAACGAAGCCTCCAGGTTACGCTATTACGAGACATCTTTCTAGACAGTCAAGCTGCCTTGGTTATGCTGGGAGAGGTCGAGGGAACGCCCATTGACGACAATACAGTGTGGCATAATGATATGAGAGACGCCTCTACCCTAGAAAATGCACTAAGAAGCCTTAAAGCTCTGGGACATGTGCCGTTTGCTCTGACACACACCCTGGAGCCAGACTACGCGCTGGGAGCATTTTGTTTTATCCGACTACTTGCTGAAGGAAAACACTTGAGAGAAATACCGTTCCTTTGGGACCAGCGTTGCCGAGAAAATGTATTCCGGGCCATAAGCTCCATGATGCAGAGCCCTTGGTGGAGTCGCATCTGGGTAATCCAAGAACTTGTTCTCGCACCCCAAGCTAGCATATTCTATGGACATTTGACGGCACCGTGGAGTATGGTTGCCAATGCTGCAGAGAATTATGAACGCCACAGATCAACCTGTTGTCGGAATATTCTAGCTTTCCTACCGCGGCCTGAGGTTGATACTATAGCCCATTTCAGTCGGACAGTGCTTGACTTTGATCAAGTGCGGCATCATTGGAACCAGGACTCACAATCGAATCTTCTACAGCTGCTATGGCAGTTTCGTTCGCGTAAAAGTACGCATCCTATTGACAAAGTCTACGCTTTGCTTGGCTTAGCAAATTCCTGGGGTCGTCGTCGGCCGATAGTTCCCGACTACACACTGACTTTACATCAAGTGTATCGGCAAGTAGTTAGAGAGTTGATTGGAGTCACAAACTGTCTTTCGATATTGAATGGAACATTGGAGAAGTCAGGCCACCTTCCATCTTGGGTCCCAGATTGGCGCACTCCAACAGACCCTCTTGAATTACAGAGACTTCGGCGTATCGATCTCTATAATGCATCAAATGGAAAGATGCCTTTTATTAGACTTCTCGGTGACGACGTGCTGGAGACTGCCGCATCCAAGATTGACGTTGTAGCTGCTGTCTCGGATGTTATGCTGTATACTGGAGAACCCGACCCACAGAAAACGTTTCGACAGTGGTATTCCCTTGCTGGACTTGACCATAATCCTGAAAGGCCTTACGTTGCTGGGGGTACTTGGATTGATGCATATTGGAGAACATTGTGCGGAGATTCAGTTTTCAACGGCGAAATTGGAGATTATGCTGTTAATAACTGCTATTCTAGAGCAGGTCCAGAATACAGTTCCTTGTATGGTTTCTGGTCACGCGTCCCGGATATTTCCAGCCCAAGCTTGCTGGATATTGCAGACACTACCGAAGTGGATTTGGTCCTCGACACTGTTGGAAGCGCCAAACAAGAAATTGATACAGCTCATATAGATCATGCAATCAGATCGGCAACGGCAAACCGGAGGTTTTTCTTAACTAAAAGTGGATACATGGGTCTTGCACCGCCTTCGACGCTCGTCGGTGACAAAGTATATGTGTTTTTGGGTGGCCGAACTCCATTCATTGTACGGAAAATAGATTTTGATCCAGGCAAGTCATTTTACTACACCCTTATTGGTGATTGTTACCTCCATGGAGTAATGGATGGAGAAGCACTAAGTCTGAATTACGAAAAACAAAGGTACATCTCATTAGTGTAATAATAACTAAACGTACCTATTCAGACATGCTAATAATCATATAATCATAATCAGCCGTTCAATTGCGGTTATTATATAATCGAAAAAGGCGATTTCGATTTGATTATATAGTTATAATGATTACCTATATTTGACGTTAAGATCTGATTTTTGGTGCAGTAGAAGGCTCTGCGGGGCTTACCAAGGTCTTCCTACTTGCCCAAAAGTTCGTGATAGCCTCTTAGTGTTCAGGAGGGCTCTCGAACACTCGTTTTCCTTATTTAACACCTGAATATTGTTAATGTTACTGTCGCCCGTATCGCCAAGTCCTTCCTTAATATTCAAGACCTCAGCCACCACCTCTGGCGATGTAAAGCCACCTGATTTAACGACTTCGCGGATCCAGCTTTTTAAGCACTCGTTTGTTCAACTATCGTGGCTCCAAGCCTACATCGCGACCGTGATATCCTTCGCCGTACCAAAGAGCCTCATCCTCATGCTCGCGTCGTCGTTTTGGGGCGGGTATACCGATTTTGTGGTGAGGATCTATCTCAAACTCACGCCTAATGCTAAGCCAGCTTATCACCCCACCACGAAGACCATCAATCCTCCACAAAGCGATAGAGGCAGAGTTGAGAAAAAATCGGGGAAGAGAAGGTAAACTAGGCAAAAGACCAGAGAGGGGAAGGAGTGGAATAAAGCTATAAATTCAACATCAAGAGTTGTAGGCCTCAAAGACTAACAATGTACTGTAATCCCTCGTTCCTCACTCAGATGCATCATGCATGCCCTTTGCTTAAGCAAGGAATGTGCCCTCCTATAATTAACCCCTCGTGGCACGTGGCAACCGGGTTCATTCTGGGAGCACAAAGTAAGCATGGCCATATTACGGTCTCACAATCTTGCGATTCTGACATTCGCCGAGTATAGGGCTCTAGAGTACTCTTTCAATTGTTCCATTTCAATCCAATTCTCATCTAAGAAAAAAAGCTATAGGTAAAAGATATAGGGTAGTAGAGCGTTATATCTCGCCGTCTAATACAAAATATATGCAGAATAGATGCCGCAAATAAAAATAATTAAGCCGTAAAAGGGGGAAAAGAAAATAAGAAAGAAGATGGAAGCCTCCACTGCAGAGACGCAGCCAGCAGCCATAGCCGACCTATTTCGCCCATCCTCTTCCCCCCTCC
>Ga0307515_10001253_pt1 | contig 57911 bp, 52 predicted proteins | sample 17_EM_MG_FD_194513 | JGI IMG/M metagenome (GOLD analysis project Ga0307515, IMG submission 194513) | Populus trichocarpa ectomycorrhiza microbial communities from riparian zone in the Pacific Northwest, United States - 17_EM | ecosystem: Host-associated > Plants > Roots > Unclassified | place...
CCGCCTGATACGACACCAATCATGGCAACGGCAATTGCACAAATCCCCGCGACGATCAGCGAGCGGCGTAACGGATCGTGATGAACCCATATACGAAGGCGCTGCCCATAATGAAGCGCGAGTCCACTGAATGCCGCCCCAAGTGCGCCACCGCCGAAGCCGCAGTGGATACAAGACTCCAGTCTATCACCGTCAACGGGAGCATCGAGGTCGTGCCGAAGTAGTTGTAGCTGCCGGCGAGACCTAGCGCCATCACCAACTCCCCTATGACCGAAATGAGGGCGCGAAGCGGCAGTTGAGCGCGTTGATTGGAATTGCGCAATAGACGCAGCCGTGGACGAGCCCTTCGCCTTGAACCAAGTCGAACGTCCGACGGGTTGTTTTTGCGGACGGAAATGCATTGATGTCTCACGGAATCCTGCTGCAGCATGATTATGCGTGGCACCAAGACAGTTATGTCAGCACTTCAAATGTCTGGCTCCGACCAGCGAGATCACCGCCGATCGGAAAAAGGGGCAAATCACAGTGTAATTCAATAGCTAATCGCAGGATGCGTTGCGGTGCAATCAGTCATTGCAAGGCTTGCAGCAGACCGCATGGTTCGGTTGCTTTTCGGTCAGGTCAGGCCCACGGTGACGGCGGAACACGGCCCAGCCTCAGGCGTTTGATTTCCAGCTTCGCCGTGGTATCCAAACATATGAATGCAAATGTGCGTTTCGAGCTGTCTTGGCGGGGTTTGTCGCTGACGTCAGCGACATTGGCTCTTTTGTTTTGTTTTCCAGAGTTTGCGGCGGGAAGCACGAAAGCAGGTTCCCCGTCCGAAGCCGTTTTTCTCGTGCAGATTGTTGTTCTCGTCGTCGTCGGCAGATTGCTCGGCGAGTTGATGGTGCGGATTGGCCAACCATCGATCATGGGCCAGATCATCGGTGGTATTTTGCTCGGTCCCACAGTGTTCGGCGCGATATGGCCGGGTGCCCAGTTACAGCTTTTTCCGCAATCCGAATCGCAGAAGAGCATGACGGACGCAGTGGCGCAGCTTGGAGTACTTTTTCTTCTGCTGCTTGCCGGAATGGAAACCGACCTTGGCCTTGCGAAACGCCTGAGGAAAGCGGCCATGGTTGTCTCGCTCAGCGGGATTGTGGTCCCTTTCGCATGTGGTTTTGCGCTAGGCGAGTTGATACCCGATAGCATCTTACCCGATCCGGGCAAGCGGCTGGTGACGTCCCTCTTCCTCGGCACCGCCCTGTCCATTTCTTCGGTCAAGATCGTGGCCTCCGTCGTCCGTGAAATGGACTTTATGCGCCGCAATATCGGCCAGTTGATCGTCGCATCTGCCATCATTGACGACACGGTCGGATGGGTGATCATCGCCGTCACTATTGGCCTCGCCCAAGAAGGCTCGGTGGATTTGACGACACTTGCCACGAGCGTCATCGGTACGCTCGCCTTCATGGCCTTCAGCTTCACGGCTGGACGCCGTCTGGTCTTCGAGGCGATACGAGTGACCAATGACAAATTTCGCAGTGATCTTCCTGTCCTCAGCGCGATTGTCGCCATCATGGGTGGCATGGCAATCGTTACTGACTTGATCGGTGTCCATACGGTGCTGGGGGCGTTCATTGCGGGCATTCTGGTCGGCCAGTCTCCCATCCTCACACGCCAGATCGACGGCCAATTACGCGCCTTGACGACGGCTCTATTCATGCCGGTCTTCTTTGGCCTCACCGGATTGAAGACCGATCTCAGTGTCCTTAGCGATCCCACGATCCTGCTCTTGGCTCTGGGTCTGATCGTCATTGCCAGCGTCGGCAAATTCGGGGGAGCGTTTTTTGGCGCCAAGGTCGGTGGGTTCTCGAATTCGGAAGCAATTGCGCTTGGCTGTGGAATGAACGCCCGCGGATCGACGGAGGTCATCGTCGCGTCGATCGGGCTTGCGGTGGGCGTACTCGACGAGACGCTGTTTTCGGTTATCGTCGCCATGGCCGTCGTAACCACGATGGCAATGCCACCGAGTTTGAGGTGGGCGCTCGCCCGGCTCCCCCTGCGTTCGGAGGAACGCGACCGCCTTGAGCAGGAGAAATTCGAGGAGAGCAGCTACATTTCCAACTTCGAGAGAATCATGTTGGCAGTCGATGTGACCCCCAGCAGCGATCTCGCCGCACGCATTTCGGGCCACTTCGCCGCGATCAGAAAAATGCCCGTCACGGTGCTCAACATAGAAACCGAGGCAGTGGAGAAGGTACAGGCTCGGCCCGGGAACGCCGCAGCCGCGGTGTCTGTGGACAGCACGCAGGCGATCGCCAATCGCGTCGCGTCCACAGCCGATGATGCGATCAGGTCCCAAGCTGATACCGGGCAGACGACGAAGGGCGACATCCATGTCACCACGAAAATCAAGAATAGCGATCTCGCGGAGGTCCTCGGTGAAGGCTCGGAACAAGGGCACGACCTGCTTTTCATAGGTATCGAACCGGTCGCCGGAGCGAACGGCGGCTTCGATGAGCGGCTATCGCTGATGACCTCCGCCTTCAAAGGCACAGTGGCTATAGTCTGTTCCCGGGGCAGACGGATGCCGCAGGAGGACAAGAACATCCGGATACTGGTGCCGATCAGCGGGACCGAGCGCTCGACCAGAGCGGCCGAATTCGCGTTCCTGATCGCCAAGGTGACGGGATGTTCGATTTCGGTCCTCTATATCGCCGAAGCGCGGCAGGCACGGTCCAACCCGCGTCTGAGCGATAGCAAAAACGGCCATCTCGATGCCTTCGAGAGGATCGACGAAATCGCCCGTTACTATGGGGTCGCGGCGGAGAAGATTGTGCAAGAAGGAAATTCTCCGGAGCTTTCGATCCTTCATCAAGCCCGCAAGGGACGATATAACCTGATCGTCCTTGGCGTCAGTAGGCGCGCGGGCCAGCGCCTCTCCTACGGCCGAATTGCAGACACCCTTGTGGAGGCGGCCGACAGGTCGTTCGTCTTCATCGAGACTGAATAGGATCGATCCTATAGGGCCGACGACGCCCTATGCGTTGAACGATATCAATTCCTGCACGCACACCGGCCACATTGCTTCAAATCCGCGGAAATATCACACGCAAGACCCGCCGATCATATGTTTCCCTGGCACGGTTAGCATGGTGACCGGCTCGCATTTCCCGATCGAAACCGAAAGCACGCAAATGCTCGTCGACCCTTGACGTAGGTCAAGGCTGAGCGAGCCGAAACAGTCACCAATCAAATCGATCGGTAGTTCGCGCAAATAAGAGGCTTTTCCCATGGACGTAGATTACTTCAAAGAAAGATTGATCGGCCGGAAAACGGAGCTTTCGGCGCGGCTGACGCGGATCGAGGGAGATTTGGATGTGGCCAAGAGCAGCGATGACGACGACAGGGCAATCGAGAGCGAAAATGACGAGGTGATGGAAGTCCTCGGAGAAGCTGGGCTTGCCGAACTCCGCGCGATCGACGCAGCCTTGAACCGCATCAGCAACAACCGTTTCGGCGTTTGCATGCGCTGCGGCAAGCTCATAGCAGAGGAACGTCTCAAAGCTGTGCCGCATGCGGTATTTTGCATGGCTTGTCGAGACGAAATCAACAGCTGAAGTGGTAGAATGACCGAGAGTCCCGACATTGGCCTTCGCAAAGCAACCGAAGTGCCTGCTGGTTCGACGGGCTGTATTCCTCGTCCACGGCGAGCAAGCGCGCTTGAGGCGGAGAACCCCATAGCGTGATGTCGTTCGGGCAGACCGCCGGCTTGCCAGGCGGCGCAGTGTCACTAAATGTGAGGCAAGTTATGACAGCCAAACCTTCTGAAGGATAAATGAATGAGCCGCGACCCCTATGAAATATTGGGTGTTAAACGCGACGCCTCGCAAAAGGATATTCAAAGCGCCTTTCGCAAGCTCGCCAAGAAATATCATCCCGACCTCAACCCCGGCGACAAGAAGGCCGAGGATCAGTTCAAGGATATTTCTGCAGCCAACGAAATTCTCGGCGACGAGGAGAAGCGGAAGCGCTTCGATCGTGGCGAGATCGATATGACGGGTGCTGAACAGCATCCACGGAATTTCTACCGCGACTACGCTTCCACCGAAAGTTCCGGCGGCCCTTATCAAAACAGTTCAGGTTTTGCGGACTTCGATGCCGACGACCTGTTCTCGACCTTGTTTTCAAGGCGGGCGGGCCGCGGCGCGTTCCACGGCAACGGTGCCGACCTGCATTTTCGCATGGAGATCGATTTTCTCGACGCCGTCAATGGAACGACCACGAGTGTTTATCTGCCCGATGGCGTGGCGCTCGAGGTCAAGATCCCTTCCGGAACGCACGATGGCCAGACCTTGCGGCTGCGCGGCAAGGGTGCGCCCGGAGCAAGCGGCGAGCCTGCTGGCGACGCTCTGATCGAGGTTCACGTCAGGCCACACCGCTTCTTCGTGCGCGATGGAGACGACATTCGCGTCGAGTTGCCGATTTCAATAAGCGAAGCGGTGCTTGGCGGCAAGGTGCGTGTACCGACCCCCAATGGCGCCGTCGACATGACGCTGAAACCACATTCCAATAGTGGCATGATGCTGAGGTTGAAAGGCAAGGGTGTGGCCAAGCGCAACGGAGAGAAGGGTGATCTCTATGTGACGCTGAAGATAGTGCTGCCCGACAAGCCCGATCCGCAGTTGACCGAACTCATAGGCACATGGGCTCAGTCGCAGGCGCATAATCCGCGAGAGCAGATGGGAGTTTGAGCCATGAACGATATCGAATTCTGTGCACAACTCGGCGTCGAGGTGACGGTGATCGAGGTTTGGATCAACGAGGGCTGGATAAGACCCGAAACGTTTGAAGGCAGTCGAGCCTTCCGTCTGGCCGATATGGCCCGCGCGCGCCTCATCATGGATCTCAGCCATCACATGGGTGTCAATGAAGCTGGCGTCGACGTCATTATGGACCTTATCGATCAAATCCATGGCCTTCGTCGCGTGATCGAGTCAGCCATGTCGGAACGTGCCCATCTGGATGACGAGCTCGATTCGCTCATCAAAAAACCTTGACTGGATAGTGCAAGCAGCGGTCAATAGTACCTGACATATTAGACCAAATTGACCGTAACGCGTCCTCTGCGTTGTTGCAACCTGCCGCTAGGAGTTGTAGTCAACCGCGGTTGATTTGGATTAAGGCAGGAGGTTAATTGGGCTATCACCAAAATGGCAGCGGTCCTTCTTAAATGCATGCCATCATACCGTTGGCAATATAGACCCGGGAGAACTTTACGCCCGGCGGTAGAATGCCGATGGCTGAACCTTGCGAGAAGAATTCTCCCGAAGATAGCCATCATGACGCAGGTATTGGCCAAGCCCGGCCTCGCCGGTTGGTTGAGATAGTCGCCTCCTTCGTGGCTTGTCCGCTGAAGGCGCCAGCGACGTCTTGAAACGTATTGGCGCCAACAGTATCGGCCGGCGGATTGGCACGACGGCGATGGTATATTCGTCCGACCGTTTCGAAATCCATCGGTCCTTATCTTGATGTTTGCGGCAGCATTCATGAGATGGAAACGAGGGGGTCATCCGCCTCATGGGAAATTCTTTGAAGTTCGCCCGCAACATTGATCACGGTCAAGACGCGGCGGCGAAAGTCGGATCATCCTCTGCCGAGCTGGTCCTGAAGCCCCTCCAGCTCGGCAACAAAGCGTCGGTAGCGTTTGAGTTCGGTATTACCGTGATTGTAGTGACTAAGTGCACAAAGCCGGTGAACACTCCCGACTTTTTCCTGCACTAGGCAGGTGCAGAAGTGACATGTGCTTACGAACCACTTGCGCGAGATCAATGTTGCCGCGTTGGGGAGGCCAAACTATTTTTGGAATACGAAGAATGGGTGGTAGGATTTATATACTTCCAATATTCGTATTTTCGTATATATCGTTATATGTACCTTTAGCGACTGCAGGAGATTGGCATGACGGACATTGTGGTATTGGGTGCCGGGCTTGGCGGCACGATCATGGCCTACGAAATCAGGGATCGGGTCGGCAAGGACGATACGGTTATCCTAATCAGCAAGGGCTCGACCTATTCCTTCGTGCCATCGAACCCGTGGGTGGCGGTCGGCTGGCGGGATCGCCAGGCGATCGAAGTCGATCTTGAGCCGGCATGCGCCAAGCGCAACATCACGCTGAAGCCGCAGGGCGCGGAGCGGCTGATTCCCGAGGAGAACCGCATCCAGCTTCTTGACGGCAGTTCAGTCCACTACGATTATCTGGTGATTTCCACCGGACCGGAACTGGCCTTCGACGAAATCCCCGGCTTCGGGCCGCAGGGTTTTACGCAGTCTGTGTGCCATATCGATCATGCCTTGGCTGCCAAGCAGGCGGTCGACCGGCTGATTGCCAATCCGGGTCCGGTGGTGATCGGAGCCGTGCAGGGCGCGTCCTGCTTTGGTCCGGCCTATGAATTCGCCTTCATTCTCGACAAGGCGCTACGCGATGCAAAGGTTCGCGACCGGGTGCCCATGACATTCGTCACGTCGGAACCCTATATCGGCCATCTTGGCCTTGACGGTGTCGGCGACACCAAGGGCCTGCTGGAGAGCGAGCTTCGAAACCACCACATCAAGTGGATCACCAATGCCAGGGTGCAGTGGTTCGAACAAGGCAAGGTGGTCGCCGAGGAGCTCAACGAGGACGGTTCCACCAAGGCAGTCCACGAGGTTCCTTCGACTTTCACGATGATGCTGCCGGCATTCCGCGGCGTATCGGCGGTCCGGGATATCGAGGGCCTGACCAATCCGCGTGGCTTCATCCTGGTCGACAAGCATCAGCAGAATGCCAGGTACAGCAACATCTTCTCGGTGGGTGTCTGCGTGGCGATCCCGCCGATGGGCAAGACGCCCGTGCCGGTCGGTGTCCCCAAGACAGGCTTCATGATCGAATCCATGGTAACAGCCACCGCGCATAATATCGAACGGCTGGTCAACGGCGAAGAGCCGAATGCCGAGGGTACCTGGAATGCCGTCTGCCTTGCTGACTTCGGTGACGGAGGCATTGCCTTCGTTGCCCAGCCGCAGATACCGCCGCGCAACGTCAACTGGTCCTCATCCGGCAAATGGGTTCACGCGGCCAAGATCGGCTTCGAGAAATATTTCCTCTACAAGGTGCGTCTCGGCAAATCGGAGCCCTTCTACGAGCGACTGGCGCTGCAGGCGCTGGGCATCGACAAGCTGAAGGCCGTCAAGCTCGATCCGTGAACGCAGAAGCCCGCCAATCTCGCAATTGGCGGGCTTTCTTCATATAAACAATGTCATGCTGCTGCGGTAGAGCACATAGGCCGCGACCACTAAGATCAGGCCGGCAAAAATCCGGTTGAGCGTCTGCTTGTGTGCGGAAAGCCGGGTTGCCAGAAGCATACCGCCAACGCCGCCGACAATGCCGCCAGCAATGAACTCAGACGCCACGGGCCAGTCCACGAGCCCGGACCAGGCGTAGCTGGCAGCCGTCGCCAGGCCGAATGTCCCGACCGCCAGCAGTGACGAGCCGACCGCATTGATCATCGGCATGCGGGTCGAGGCAATCAGGGCCGGCACGATTAGGAAGCCGCCGCCGATGCCGAAGAAGCCGGAGGTGCCGCCGGCGACGAGAGCGACAGCGGCGGTCGCCAGGCAGGTACGGCCATCGGCCTTTCGTTCGGCAACGGTACCTTGCTGTCGCGGCCGCAGCATCAGCCCACCGATGACCAGCATTAGCAGTCCAAACACCAACAGCAGCGCCTGGCCATCCATCGCTTTGCCGAGACTGGTGCCGATCAGGGTGCCGAACACGCCGACCAGCGCAAAGACCACGGCGCATTTCCAGCGGACATTGCCCTTGATGGCATGGCTGATCAGATTGGCGTAGGCATTGATCGCTACGGCAAAAGCACTGGTGCCGATGGCGATATGCGGCTCGCGCACGCCGACAAAGTAAAGCAGCAGCGGCGTCGCCAATATCGAGCCGCCACCCCCGATCAGCCCGAGCGTGAAGCCAACCAGGCTTCCTGAGCCGACCGCCTCGAGGATCATCCGCGTTTGGTCATTTCAAAGGCGCCGGCGCAGCGATTTCCCGAGGCGCAATAGCCAAGGACCGGGCCAGACTTTTCGCGGAACACTTTTTTCAATTCGCTCACCTGGGCTGGCGTGATCGAGCCAGGCACGACGGGGATATAATAGGCTTCGACGCCAGCCGCCTTGGCCGCCGCTTCCATCTCGGCGAAAGCCGGCTGATTGAAACTTTCCTTGTCGGGGCGCATGCAGATGATGGTCTTGTAGCCAAGCTTGGCGACCTCTGGCATCTGGGCGGGAGTGATTTGGCCGGTGACGTGGAAGTTGGGGTCAATGGTACGGATACTCATGGGGCTTTTCCTTGGATGATATTGAATGCGACGTCGTGGGTTTGGGATTTGCGCGACCCTGGGGTCTAAAACACATTGAGCGGCACCTTGAGGAACCGGGTACCGCTGTCATCCGGTTCGGGTAGCTCGCCGGCTTTCATGTTGATCTGTATCGACGGGATGATCAGTTTCGGCATCGACAGCGTTGCGTCGCGGGCTGTGCGCACGGCGACGAAATCGTCCTCGCCGATGCCGTCGCGGACGTGAACGTTGTGGGCACGTTCCTCGGCAATCGTCGTTTCCCAGCGGATTTCGCGACCGTTCGGCCCGTAGTCATGGCACATGAACAGGCGGGTTTCCGGCGAGAGCGCGAGAACTTTCCTGATCGAGCGATAGAGTTCGTGCGCATCGCCGCCCGGAAAGTCGGCTCGGGCCGTGCCAGCGTCGGGCATGAACAGCGTATCGCCGACAAAGGCGGCATCGCCGATCACATGCGTCATGCAGGCCGGTGTATGGCCAGGCGTATGGATAGCCACTGCGGTGAGCCCGCCGATCCGATAGGTATCGCCGTCGACAAACAACCTGTCGAACTGGCTTCCGTCTCGCTCAAATGCTGTGCCTTCGTTGAAGATCTTGCCGAACGCATCCTGAACGACGACAATCTTGTCGCCAATGCCGATTCTGCCGCCCAGTTTCTGCTGGATATAGGGTGCGGCAGACAGATGGTCGGCGTGCACATGCGTCTCGATCAGCCATTCAAGATCGAGGCTGTGGGATCGGATGAAGTCGATGATCCGGTCAGCGGACTCGTAGCTGATCCGCCCAGCGGCGTAGTCGAAGTCCATGACGCTATCGATGACGGCACAGGCGCTGGAAGCCGGGTCGTTGACGACATAACTTACTGTGTTTGTCTGCTCGTCGAAAAAAGCCGTCACTTGCGGCTTATGGACTGAGTGTTCGGGACTGAGAGACATTTAGTCCATCCAATTATATTTATATACGTTATTTCGTAGATACGTACCAACAAGAGAATAGTCAACCTCTTCTCACCTCCGTGGGACGAAAAAGGGCTTGCCTTATCGAGGCAAAACGTCGCGTTTCCCATCAACACGCCATATCCCAACACTTGAATTCGAATGCGATATATGTACATTCGTATCTATGAAGATAGATTCTGAAGCTATGAAAGCCGGCGCCGAAATGGCGAGCGAACTGCTCAAGTCGCTTTCGAACCGGTATAGACTGTTGATTCTCTGCCGCCTTTCGGACGGCGAGCATTCCGTTGGTCAGCTGGCGGAATTTCTGGGCATCCGCGACTCGACTGTTTCACAGCACTTGGCGCTGCTGCGGCGCGACAAGATCATTGCCGCCCGTCGCGATGGCCAGACGATCTGGTATCGCATCGAAAGCGATCCGGCGCGCGACATTGTCAACACCCTCTACAACAGCTTCTGCCGCACCGGTGACTGTACCGATTAGATAGTCGCGCGAAATTCTGTGGTCCGGTCGGCGACCGTAGCTTTGCAAACTGTTTGAACCTCTGAGGACATTCGCGAAAATACTTCACAACCGGCGTTGACAATCGATGTCCAAGATATACATACTATCGTATATACGCATTAACGAACCTTGGAGACTTACGATGACTCTCGACCGCGCAGTCCTCGCCTTCGCCGGCACCATGGTGCTGCTCTCGCTGGCGCTCACCTATTACGTCCATCCCGGCTTTGTCTGGCTCACGGCATTTGTGGGCGCGAACCTTATCCAGTCTTCCTTCACTGGGTTTTGTCCTGCCGCAATGCTGTTGAAGAAAATCGGCGTAAAGTCCGGCTCAGCCTTTTAATCGGATTATAGCCATGACGCGCCTTTTTGCCTTGGGCATGCTCGCCCTTTCTTGCATGCCCATCGCCGCTTCTGCAGGCACCCTGACCCTGCAACTCATCACGATATCGGAATGGAAGGCGGTGTATGGCCAGGTCGAGGCGCGCGACAGCGTCTTGGCGCGCGCGAGGATCGGCGGCACGGTGGTCGAACTGAAGGTCACGGAAGGCGATATAGTCAAGGCCGGCGACGTGGTCGCCGTGGTCAAGGACGACAAGATCGATTTCCAGATCAAGGCGATCGAAGCCCAGCTCATGGGGTTGCAGGCGTCCCTGAAGAATTCCGAGGTCGAACTCGATCGTGCGTACAAGCTGATGAGGAGCGGCGCGACCACTGCCCAGCGGCTTGACCAGTTGCGCACCGAAGTCGATGTCCTGCGTAACCAGATTGCCGCCACCGAAGCGCAGCGCTCGGTCGTGGTCGAACAATCCAGGGAGGGCGCGGTCCTGGCACCGACTGCCGGTCGGGTACTGAAAGTACCTGTGACCCGGAACGCCGTGGTCATGGCAGGCGAAGTGATCGCCAATATCGGCGGCGGCGGCTTCTTCTTGCGGCTTGCGATTCCCGAACGCCATGCACTTTTTTTGAAGCTGGGAACCGCCATAAAGATCAATGCCAGCGGCACGGCCTTGTCCGGCACGCTCGCCAAAATCTATCCCGAGATCGAAAGCGGCCGGGTGATCGCCGATGTCGAGGTGAAAGACCTCAGCACCGACTTCGTCAATGCCCGCGTGCTGGTCGAATTGCCTATTGGCCAACGCAAGACGCTGCTGGTGCCGTCGGCCGCCGTGTCCACGCGGTCCGGCATCGATTTCGTCACCGTATCGGCGGCGGGCAAACCATCTGAACGCGCCGTGGTGACGGGTGAGACCACGGACGTTGACGGGGTGTCTAACATCGAAATCCTCACCGGCCTGTCTGCAGGCGATATCGTGGTGACGCCGTGAGCGAAGACCAGGATGCCATCAAGAGAACGCCAGGCGATACGGCCGGGCCGGGCACGAGCAGCGCCGCTGACGAAGTCCGCGAAGACGAAGAAATGGGCAATCTGGGTATTGCCGGCAATCTCACCCGGTTGTTCATCAAGTCGCCTTTGACGCCCCTCTTCCTGCTGGCCGCCTTTGCCATGGGCCTCGTCGCTTTGATGACCCTGCCACGCGAGGAAGAGCCGCAAATCTCCGTACCGATGGTCGACATCATCGTTCGGGCACCGGGCTTGAAGGCGGACGATGCGTCCAAGCTCGTTACCGAGCCACTGGAGACGATCGTCAAGAGCATTAACGGCGTCGAACATGTCTATTCACAGTCGATGGACAATCGGGTGATGGTGACGGCGCGTTTCATGGTTGGTACATCGTCGGATGCGGCGGTGCTCCGGGTGCACGACAAGGTCCGCGCCAACATGGATCGCATTCCGGTCGGCATTCCCGAACCGATGATCGTCGGCCGCGGCATTGATGACGTGGCGATCGTCTCTCTGACGCTTTCCCCCAAGTCGGATGCCGCTGGACGCATCACCTCCAACGATCTGACGCGGGTCGCGCGGGAGCTGAGGACGGAAATCGCCAAGATCGAGGATGTCGGGCTGACCTATCTGGTCGGAGAGACCGGCGAGATCATCCGGATTTCTCCGCAGCCACAGAAACTGGCGCTTTACGGCATTACACTGCAGCAGCTTGCGGGGAAGGTCCAGGCCGCCAATAGCGCGGTTCCGGCCGGTCAGGTGCGCGACCAGGGCGATCAGATCGACGTCATGGCCGGCGAAACGCTGTCGTCATCGACGGAGATCGGCAATCTGCTTCTGACCTCTCGCGATGGTCGTCCGGTCTATGTTCGCGACGTGGCGAACATCGCTTTCGCGACAGATACCAGCGACGCGCTGGTCTCCACGGTGCGCAAGTCCAAGGAAGGAATTGAACACGTGCCATCCGTAACGCTGGCGATTGCCAAGCGCGCCGGCTCCAATGCCGTCGTCGTAGCCGAGACGATTCTCCATCATGTCGAAACGCTGCATGGCAGTCTTATTCCAGACAATATGACGATCGAGGTGACGCGCAACTACGGCGAATCCGCCAATGAGAAGGCCAACGAGCTTCTCTACCATCTCGGCCTGGCGACGCTGTCGATCATCGCGCTGGTGTGGCTGGCTATCGGCCGGCGCGAGGCAATGGTCGTGGCGATCGTTATTCCGGTCACCATCTTGCTGACATTGTTCGCGTCGCGGCTGATGGGCTACACACTCAACCGCGTCTCACTGTTTGCGCTGATCTTCTCGATCGGCATTCTCGTCGATGACGCTATCGTCATCATCGAGAATACGGCGCGGCATTGGGGCATGGGCGACGGTCGATCCCGCCGCCGGGCCGCAATCGAAGCCGTCGCCGAAGTTGGCAATCCCACCATCGTTGCGACGCTGACAGTTGTCGCAGCACTGCTGCCGATGCTGTTCGTCTCGGGCATGATGGGACCCTACATGAGTCCCATACCGGCCAACGCGTCGGCCGCGATGATCTTTTCTTTCTTTGTTGCGGTGATCGTCACGCCATGGCTGATGCTGAAGATCGCCGGAAAGGCGCCAGTACAGGGTCACGACGCCCACCAGGGTGGCCGGCTTGGCCAAATCTATTCTGCGGTCGCCCGGCCGATCCTGTCTTCGAAAACGACGAGCTGGGTGTTTCTGCTGGCGGTCGGCATGCTGACGCTGGGGTCACTGACGCTGTTCTATACCAAGGATGTCACCGTCAAGCTGCTGCCGTTCGACAACAAGTCCGAGCTCTCCGTCACCATCGACCTTCCCGAAGGATCATCGGTGGAGGCGACGGACGCCGTGGCGCAATCGGTGGCTCGCATCGTGCTGGAGATGTCTGAGGTGATTTCGGTGCAGACGCATGCAGGCATCGCCGCACCGTTCAATTTCAACGGCCTTGTTCGCCATGCCTATCTCAGGGCAAGCCCCTATCAGGGCGATGTTGCGCTCAACCTGACCCCCAAGGGCGAACGCGACCGCACCAGCCACCAGATCGCGCTGGATATCCGCAAACGCCTTGTGGCAATCAAAATGCCGGCGGGTACCAGCCTCAAAGTGGTCGAGCCGCCTCCAGGTCCGCCGGTGATGGCGACGCTGCTGGCGGAAATCTATGGTCCGGATGCCGACACGCGCCGCAGGGTTGCTGCAAAGGTTGAAGCTGCATTCCGCAGCGTGCCATTCATCGTCGATATCGATAATTCCTACGGTGTAGAGGCCCGCCGCAAGCGGCTTGTCATCTCCACGAATGACGCGGAATTCTTCCATATCGAGGAAGGCGACGTGTTCGATACGATCGCCATCCTCAACAACGGCAAGACCATCGGCTATTCGCATCGCGGCATGGGCCGGCAGCCGATCCCGATTCGGCTTGAGCGAGCGAAGGGCGAAAAGACACTTGATGAAAAATTCCTGACGACACCCATTCCCGCCAATGTGCTTCCGGGCGACCGCGGCGTTGTGGAGTTGGGCGATGTCGTGCGTGTCATCGACGAAAAGACATCGTTGCCGATCTTCCGCCACAATGGCAGCGCAGCCGAAATGGTGACCGCCGAACTCGCAGGCAGCTTTGAAGCGCCGCTCTACGGCATGCTCGCCGTCCAGCAGGCTGTCGACGCCGAAGATTGGACGGGCCTCGAAAAGCCTGCGATCTCGCTTCATGGCCAGCCGGACGACGAGCGCCATCCCGCGCTGCTCTGGGACGGCGAATGGGAGGTCACATGGGTGACGTTCCGCGACATGGGGGCGGCGTTCATGGTGGCGCTGGTCGGCATCTATATCCTCGTCGTGGCGCAGTTTGGCTCGTTCAAGCTGCCGCTGGTGATCCTCACACCGGTGCCGCTGACCTTCATCGGCATTCTGGGCGGTCATTGGCTATTTGACGCGCCGTTCTCGGCAACGTCGATGATCGGCTTCATCGCGCTCGCCGGTATTATCGTGCGCAATTCGATCCTGCTGGTCGACTTCATCCGCCATGCCGACCGGAGCAACAGGACCCTGACCGAAATGCTGATCGAGGCCGGCGCCATCCGCTTCAAGCCGATTCTGCTGACCGCGCTTGCCGCGATCATCGGAGCGGCGGTCATTCTCACAGACCCGATCTTTCAAGGACTGGCGATCTCACTGCTGTTCGGGCTGATCTCCTCGACACTGCTCACCGTGCTCGTCATCCCGGCGATCTATCGAGTGCTGCGGACATGAGAGCCGAGTTCGCGGATGTTGAGTGCGGTTCGCGAACTGGATCGCATGCAACCTCCAGCGAAAGGACAAAAGCGTCTCTCAATTGCCAGGCAGTGGATTTGGCCGATCTCCTCAAAGCGATGGCTCATCCTGCACGATGGATGCTCGTCTCCGCTTTGATGGACTCCGAGTCTTCAGTCACGGAACTGGAGCAATGCCTCCTGATCCATCAACCAACGCTTTCGCAGCAACTCACGGTACTGAGGCGTGCCAGCATCGCAGAGACGCGACGAGAAGGCAAAAAGGTCTTTTACCGATTGGGCGTCGGAAAAACCATGCAACTCATTCGCGAAATAAGCCGGATTTTTGCTCCTAAGGGTCGCGCCTTTGAGTAGGTTGGCCGCAGAACCGGCCCCCGCTTATTGCCTGTATCTCAGTTGGCGCAGGCACAGGCGCAGCCGCTGGAGTTGACGCATGTCAAGGCACCCTGCGTCCACGCGTCTTAAATGTACTGAAATACCATCTGTTCGCGGCAGTCCAGCGCTGTTGGGGCAAATCCACCCACTGCTCAAACCTGTCAGCTGCAAGGCCAGGAAGAGACCTATGACCCGCGTGATTTCCAATTCCAAGCCTGCGGCCGCCGCCACTCGGTCAGGAAGTGCTGCAGTGACTGGTGACAGACTAAGCACGGGCCGATGGCTTCTCGTGGTGTCGAGCACGCTTTGGATTGTTCAAGCGGGTGCGCTCTCCTATTCGATACAGCAAATCGCCGATCGCAACGGCATTGAAACCATTGCTATTTCTTGCAGCATATTCGTTGTCGTCGGGCTGCTCAAAAGTTACCTGGACGCCTTTGCAAGCCGCAGCGCTTATCAAACCGCAAGGCAGCAGCTTTCCACACTACGCGAACGGGCGATCCTTGGCCTGGCGCGGCGTTCTCCGATCAATCAAACAGGCCCTTCATCGGGCGAGGTTGCCAGCGTGATGGGAGAGCAGGCCGAATTGGTCATTCCCTATTTCAGCAGATTTTGGCCCGCCCGCCTGAAGGCAACCATCGTTCCCATGGTCATTCTGCTTTTCGTTTTCCCGGTATCGTGGTTGACCGCGCTTCTGTTGATCGCCGCCGCACCCCTTATCCCGATTTTCATGGCCCTTATCGGCTGGCAAGCGAAAGTGGAGAGTGAAAAGCAGTTGACTGCAATGGGAGGACTGAATGGGTTCCTGCTCGATCGGCTGCGTGGCCTGGCTACGCTGCGTTCGCTGGGCGCAATCGATGCCACATCCCTGGAACTCCGCCAAAATGCCAATAGTCTGAAGACGAGAACGATGTCGGTTCTGAAAATTGCCTTCCTGTCCTCTGCCGTCCTTGAACTGTTTTCGGCGCTCGGCGTGGCGATGGTGGCGGTCTATGTCGGGTTCAGCCTGCTTGGCGACATCCAGTTCGGCATGTGGGGACGGCCGATGACGCTTGGGTCCGGATTGTTCCTATTGCTTCTCGCGCCGGCCTTCTTCGAACCACTGCGAGACCTGTCGTCCGCCTGGCATGACCGCGCCGCCGGCGAGGCAGCGATCGATGCGCTGGCGCGTCTTGGTGGCGATGAGACTGATATCGAGGCGACAATCGCAAACCCCGGCCTCGGCATGAACCGACGCGTTATCGGTGCGGTGGTCGTCGAAGACGTAACCTACCGCTACGACGACAACCGGCCGCTGGCGCTCGACCATGTGAGCCTGAACGTGGCGTCTGGCCAGCACGTCGCGCTCATGGGCGCGAGCGGTTCGGGCAAGTCGACGCTTATGGCCTTGCTGGCTGGTTTGGCGGAGCCTAAAAGTGGCCGTATTCTGATCAGTGGCGTGCCACTGTCGAAGGAAACCGCGGATGGCTTGCGCCACCGCATCGCCTGGATCGGCCAGAAGCCGCATATCTTTGCCGGCACCATGGCGCGAAATATTTCGTTGGGCAGCAAGGACATGACTGCAAAGGACGTCCTGGCCGCCCTTGGTGTCGCGAGACTCTTAGCTGTCGCCCAATCCCATGGCGATCGTCCACTTGGCGAAGGCGGCATCGGGCTTTCCGGAGGCGAGATCATCCGACTTGCCATTGCCCGGGCAGCGGCGGCAAAGGACATCGAGGTCATCCTCGCCGACGAACCCACTGCACACCTGGATTCGGAAACGGCACGACAGGTCATCGACAGTCTGCTCGCGCTGGCAAAAGGTCGCACCTTGATTGTCGCCACGCACGATCCGGTGCTCGCAAGGCGGATGGACAGGTTGGTTGAGATGGAATGGCAACCAGTCAGCGAGGCTGCAGAATGAGCCGTGGTCTGATGTCTCTCACCCCAATTCTGCGGCTGTTTTTCCAACAGCGGACAGTGGCGCTGCTTCTGGGCATGGCGCTGTCGCTTATTACGGCCGTTGCAGGCATGGCTCTTCTCGGCCTTTCCGGATGGTTCATCACCATAACATCGATTGCCGGGCTGTCGGCCACCGCGGCCGCATCCTTGAATGTCTTCACACCGTCCGCGGCCATCAGGTTGCTCGCAATCGGGCGTACCTTTGCACGATATGGGGAACGCCTAACCACGCACGATGCAACGCTCAGTGTTTTGGCCGCCATTCGCGAAAGGCTATTCGTTGGTTGGGCGACGCCGACCGCGGCGCGTTCCCTGCGCTACCAACCGTCGAAGCTGCTTTACCGCTTGACTGCGGACATCGATTCACTTGAGACGGCATATCTTCGCATTCTCGTGCCGGCCTTCGTGGCCGCCAGCACGACCACTCTCGTCGCCGTCGCGCTCGGCCTTCTGAACCCTTGGCTCGGACTTGCAGCAGGCATATGGTTGATCGCCACAAGCACGACGGCCTTGCTGGTTGCAGGTCGCTTTGCTGAGAAACATGGCCGGCGACGCGCCTATGGGGTGGAAGCCATTCGATCCCGCACGATCGATCTGGTTGCCGGAAAAACCGAACTGGTGATGTCGGGCCAATTGAAGTCGCAATGTGACTCGATCTCCAAAGCCGAACGCTACACCGCCGATGCCGACGATGCGTTGAACCGGTTGGACGCGAAGCTCATCTTCCTGTTGGGCGGCAGTTCGACAATCCTGGTTGCTGCAGTGCTCATGGCGGTCGCCGTGCTTGCACATTGGGGTGTCATAGGTGTTCCGGCTGCCGCTCTTGGGCTGATTGTGGCGCTGACCGCCACTGAACAATTCGCCCCACTGCGCCGAGGTGTTCTCGAACTCGGCCGCAGTCTGCTTTCCGCCCAGCGTGTCTCACCGAGGCTCTCTTCGCTTAAGATGGAGAGTTGCTTCGCGGAGCCCGCCGATGGCCATGCCTTCGCCTTGGCTGGGGTGACGGCCATGCACGACGGTTCGCTGGTTTCCACTCTCACCGATATCGAGCTTGAACTGGACCGGGGTGAGATTATAGCCCTGGTGGGGCCCAGCGGGTCCGGGAAATCCTCACTGCTCGGTCTGCTGGCCGGAGAACTACAAGTGCGGTCAGGCCAGATACGCTCAATCAGGCCCACCCTGATGACCCAGAGGACGGAGTTGTTCGAAGGCACGATCCGCGACAATCTCCTGCTTGCCAATCCCTCTGCCGATAACCAGGCCCTCGGCGAAGTCCTTGCGGCCGCGGGGCTGAAGCATGACATCGACTCTCTGCCCACGGGGCTTGAAACCCCGTTGGGCGAGAGCGGTTGCGGTCTGTCCGGCGGCCAGTCGCGCCGTCTGGCGCTGGCTCGCTTTTTCCTCAAAAATGCTCAGCTTTGGCTGCTCGACGAGCCGACCGAAGGCCTTGATGGCGCGACGGGCCGCGACGTCATCCGTCGCATCATCGGGCAGGCAGCAGGCCATTCAGTGGTCATTGCCACCCATCTCCGACGCGAGGCGGCCTTCGCCGACCGAATAGTCGTCCTCCAGCAAGGCCGCATCGTCCAAATCGCTGCACGGGGCGAGAGTGCCTTCGAAAACGCACTGGATCGACTTCGACCCGACTAGAACGCCTACACGGCTGCAGCGCTACAGAGCGCTGTTAATTCAGATTACTCGTGAATATGGCTGGAAAAAATGGAACTGGATATCGTTGCGCTTTCGCGCTTTCAATTCGCACTGACCGCTCTCTATCATTTCCTGTTCGTGCCGCTGACGATCGGGTTGTCCGTGTTGCTCGCAATTATGGAAACCACCTACGTGATGACCGGCCGCCAAATCTGGCGGCAGATGACCAAATTCTGGGGCGGGCTGTTCGGGATCAACTTCGTCCTCGGCGTGGCCACGGGTCTGGTGATGGAATTCCAATTCGGCATGAACTGGAGCTATTACAGCACCTATGTCGGAGACATTTTTGGCGCGCCACTCGCCATTGAAGGGCTGATGGCGTTCTTTCTGGAGGCCACCTTCGTCGGGCTGTTCTTCTTTGGATGGAACAAGCTGTCGAGGGTTGGGCATCTTGCCGCGACCTGGGCGGTGGCGATTGGTTCAAATTTCTCCGCTCTCTGGATTCTGATCGCCAATGGCTGGATGCAAAATCCGGTCGGATCGGCCCTTAATCCCCAGACCATGCGCATGGAAATCACCAACTTCTTCGATGTGCTGTTCAATCCGGTCGCGCAGGCGAAATTCGTCCATACGGTGTCTGCTGGCTATGTCTGCGCCTCGATCTTCGTGCTCGGGATTTCCGCATGGTATCTCCTCAAAGGACGTCATATCGAACTGGCCAAGCGCTCGATGACGATTGCCGCGTCGTTCGGACTGGCGTCGGCGCTATCCGTCGTCGTCCTGGGCGACGAAAGCGGCTATCTGTCGACCGAGCATCAGAAGATGAAGCTCGCGGCCATCGAAGCCATGTGGGAAACCGAGCCGGCACCCGCAGCATTTACGGCTTTCGGCTTTCCGGATCAGGCTGCGCGCGAGACCCATTATGCGGTCCACATTCCCTGGGTCATGGGTTTGATCGGCACACGATCGCTGAACACCGAGATTCCCGGTATTTTAGAGCTTGAGGAAAAAGCCAAGGAACGCATTCGGAACGGCATAAAGGCCTACGACGCGCTGATGCAGATCAGGGCGGTCAAGGCGCCAGACACGATTACGCCCACCGTCCAGGCCTCGTATGAGGAGGCAGGCCATGAACTTGGTTATGCACTGCTTCTCAAGCGCTATGTCGACGACCCGCGGAAAGCCACGGATGCCCAGATCGATCAGGCGGCACGCGACACAATTCCAAGCGTGCCGACGCTGTTCTGGTCGTTCCGGATCATGGTTGGACTTGGCATGTTCTTCATTATCCTGACGGCGACATTCTTCTGGTTGTCCGCACGCCGTCGTCTTGACCGGCACCGGTGGCTTTTGCGGATTGCGGTCTTTGCCATCCCGCTGCCCTGGGTCGCGGCTGAACTGGGTTGGGTGGTTGCCGAGATTGGCCGCCAACCTTGGGTCATCGAAGGTGTCCTGCCCACAGCCTTGGCTGTCTCGAGCCTCGGAGCAGGCAGTGTGCTCTTCACGATCCTCGGCTTTGCGCTGATTTATTCTGTGCTCATCGTCATCGAGATGGGCCTGATGTTGAACGCAATCTGCAACGGCCCTGATCCGGACAACGAGCCGGAAGCAGCGCTTATCTCCCCCTCACTCATGCACGCCGCGGAGTAAACGACAATGATCCTCCACAATCTCATCGACTATGAAACCTTGCGTGTCATCTGGTGGCTTTTGCTCGGCGTGCTGCTGATCGGCTTTGCCGTCATGGACGGCTTCGACCTGGGTGTCGGAATGCTTCTGCCCTTCGTCGCCAAGACTGATACGGAGCGGCGCATCGTCATCAACACCATCGGCCCGGTTTGGGAAGGAAACCAGGTCTGGCTCATCCTGGGTGGCGGAGCGATCTTCGCCGCCTGGCCGCCGCTTTATGCAGTGTCTTTCTCCGGATTTTATCTGGCGATGTTCGCGATCCTGTTTGCGCTCATCCTGCGCCCCGTCGGCTTCAAATATCGTTCGAAGCGCGAGAGCCCACGGTGGAGAGCCGGGTGGGACTGGGCCCTGTTCATCGGTGGTTTCGTGCCGGCTCTGATCTTCGGCGTCGCGGTCGGTAACGTCCTGCAGGGTGTGCCGTTCCGTTTTGCCGATGACATGCGCATCTTCTACGAGGGCAGCTTCTTCGGGCTTCTCAATCCTTACGCCCTTCTCTGCGGCCTGCTTTCGGTGGCCATGTTGACGATGCATGGTGCATCCTGGCTAATGCTCAAGTCCGATGGCGCGGTCGCCGCGCGCGCACGGCGATTCGGCACGATCGCTGCCATTGTCGTGATCGTGCTCTTTGCACTCGGCGGCGTATTCGTTCTGGCGGGAATCGGAGGCTACACCATTACTAGTCCGATCGATTGGTCTGGCCCATCGAACCCGCTGCTGAAAACGGCGGTGCGGGAGCACGGTGCGTGGTTTGCAAATTACCAGACCCGTAGTTGGCTCTACATCGTGCCGGCAATGGGTTTTGTCGGTGCGGCAGGTGCATTCATCGCCATGCGGCTTCGACTGGAGGTCACGACATTGCTTCTGAGCGCCGCATCGATATTGGGAATCATCGCGACGGTCGGCGTCTCGATGTTTCCGTTCATCCTGCCGTCCTCGCTCGATCCCAAGTCCAGCCTGACCGTCTGGGACGCGTCCTCGAGCCATATGACGCTGTTCATCATGCTGATTGCGACGGTGATCTTCCTGCCGATGATCCTCGCTTACACTAGCTGGGTCTACAAGGTCCTGTGGGGCAAGGTCGACGCGCGATCCATCAACGACAAGAGCGGTCACGCTTACTGAAGGAGAGACGATATGTGGTATTTCGCCTGGCTACTCGGTCTGCCCTTGGCCGCCGCCTTCGCCGTACTCAACGCCATGTGGTACGAACTCATTGATGACAAAGCCAAAACCGAGCGACAATCCAGACCGGAGACGGCTCGTTAAGAGCGTTTGTGTAGTGGCAACATTGCCTGATCGGCTTGAGTAAACCCTTGCCGAAGTGGCAGAGAGTGCCGCAGCGCTTCCTATGAAAATCGATAAGAGGCTTAGAGAAATGTCCAAAATCATCCCCTGCCCAAATTGCGGTCAGCTCAATCGGCTGTCCGACGATAAGGATGCGAAAAAGGGGCACTGCGCAGCATGTAAAATACCGTTGTTTGTCGGCCATCCGATCAATCTGACCCGGGCAAATTTCGACCGTCAGATCCAGTCGAATGACCTCCCCGTTGTCATCGATTTCTGGGCGGCTTGGTGCGGGCCATGCCGGGCAATGGCCCCTGCATTCGAGGCGGCAGCAGCGGAGTTCGAGCCACGGCTTCGGTTTGGAAAGATCGACACCGAGGCCGAGCAGGAGCTTGCGGCACGATTTCAGATACAGGCCATTCCGACGTTGATCATGTTCAAGGGCGGCAGGGAGATAGGCCGGCGCAGCGGCGCCGTGAGCGGCGGGGATTTGAAGCGCTGGATCGATCAGCTGACCGTCCAGTAGACAACAGCGGAGCAGGTGGAATGGCATGAAGAATCGCCGGCAATGGGAAAAGAGATTCGCCACTCCTGAATATGTGTTCGGCACGCAGCCAAACAAATACCTGAAACGCCCGGCCGAACTACTGGTCGCCGGGCAGCCTGCCCTTGCCGTCGAGGACGGCGAGGGTCGAAACGGAGTGTGGCTGGCGGAGAAAGGTCTGAAGGTTGCCTCGACTGATTTCTCTCAGGCCGCTCTCGAAAAAGCACGGAAGCTGGCGGGCTCAAGGGCTGTCGAGGTCAAGTTCGAGCAGTCAAATCTCGCCAAATGGGACTGGCGCGAGGAAGCCTTCGACGTCGTCGTGGCGATCTTCATCCAGTTTGCAGGGCCGGGCCTGCGAGACAGGATTTCGCTGGCACGCGCAAGACACTGAATCCCGGCGGCCTGTTGTTGATGCATGGCTGTCGTCCGGAACAACTCGACCTCAAAACCGGAGGACATCCCTTTCGTTACCATAGACGATCGCCGCGTGGTATCTTATCATCCACGCGGTGATCAGGATGCAGAGTTTGGGCAAATTTGATATTTTCACGGAGCGCGTTTGCGCCCGGTTATCATCGATCGAACAAGGTTTTCCCGATGTTCGAAGCTCGCAACAATCACACCGAGAACGTGAAGCACAATAAGCCCGATCGTCAGATAGACGGCGGTTTCATGGACGTTCTCAACCCACTCTATCCCCCAGAACGCATCCGTCGTCATTATGTACCCACTCGTCGCGATGATGGAAATCATCGTAAGCAGAGCAAGTACCATGATGCCCCCTGCCGGGTTATGGCCAATATAGCGTCTCGCCCGAAAGCGAGCTGTATCGATCACGAATCCGACTACTGTGACAGGCGACTTCACGAAATCTGCGAAACGGGCGTGGCGGCTGCCGATGAAGCCCCAGATTATCCGGAAAGCGATCAGGCCTACGATCGCATAGCCGGACCAGATGTGGGCGGATTTCCACTCATCTCCGGTGAAAAAGGAGAATGTGAAAAGACCGACGAGCGACCAATGGAAAATCCGGACCAACGGGTCCCAAACCCGGACAGTGGCGGACGACGAAGAGCCGTCCGCGAGCCGGGCACTATTGGCCGTATCGACCATCATTCTGCCCCTTCATTGCCGACCTGCATGCCCGTAGCGGGGTCGAAAAGCGCTTCGACCTTGTTGCCCTTGGCGTCGATGGCATAGACTTCGTAACAGGTGCCTTCAAGCTTGAGCTTACGGATATCGAGGCCAGCTTCCTTGGCCTTCGCCTTCACAGCGTCTTCTGTCATCCACTTGTCTTGGGCGACATTTGTGCAGGAACTATTTTCTTCGGCCATGACCGACCCGGCGACCAATGTGGAGGCGATGGCGGCTGCAAGAAAAGTAATCTTCATGATATTTTCCAATCGTTGCGGTCGGCTGGATTGCCGTTTCCGATAGCGACAGGTCTATCAAAGGTCAGCTTATTTCCACCTGACGCTTTCCGTCAGCTTTCGGTAAGGTTGGTATCCTTATTGTCTCTTCATGATCCTCCGCACTTTCACTATTTCCGTCTTGATCTCCTGCCTTCTATGGTCGACAGGCTCCCTGGCCCGCGCCGATGATGATGATGATCTCGACATGGACGACGTGATGAACTCGGTCAGATCAGGTGCCGCGATGCCGCTGGCGGAAATACGCGCGCGGATTTCCAACCGCATAGCCGGTGAAATCGTCCGGGTTGCCGTCAAACGTGAACATGGGCATCTTGTCTATGAAGTGCGCGTGCTCAAAGCCGACGGAAAGCTGGTAGAAGCGGAAGTCGACGCCGCCAGCGGTCGCATCCTGGAAATAGAGAACGAATAATGCGTCTGCTTGTCATCGAGGACGACCCGCTCATCAGCCGTGATGTTATCGCCCATCTCACCAAGGCAGGCTACGTCGTTGATCACGCTAGCAACGGCACGGATGGCTGGCATCTTGGTGACACCGAGGATTTCGCTGCTGTAGTTCTCGATCTCGGTCTTCCCGATATGGACGGACTGGCAATTCTCAAGCGCTGGCGTTCCGAGGGCCGTCAAATGCCCGTGATCATTTTGACTGCGCGAGGCAACTGGGAAGAGCGGGTTGAAGGCATCGATTCCGGCGCAGATGACTATCTGGTAAAACCCTTTAGAATGGCGGAGCTGATTGCTCGTCTTCGCGCCATCATCCGCAGAACCGCTGGTCAGTCCAACCCGATCATGTCCAGCGGCTCGATTACGATTGATACGCGCAGCCGCAAGGTTGAGGTCGAAGGACTTCCTGTCGAGCTTTCGCTGCTGGAATATCGGTGTCTTTCAATCCTGATGCTGAACCGCTCACGCGCGGTAAGTCAAATGGAGTTGACAGATCAACTGTACTCACAGGACTTCGAGCGCGACAGCAACTCGATCGAGGTTCTCATCAGCCGTTTGCGTCGAAAGCTCGGGCAAGACGCGATCATCACACGCCGAGGTTACGGTTATCAAATCGCACCGGATGAACCCTGATGGTTTCCATTCGGACCCGCTTCCTGGTCGTATCACTCGTATCGGTCACGCTCAGCCTTTCATTGGCGACCTGGTTCTTCCTCGGCTTGTTCACGACCAACCTGGCAGCGCGCATTGATGGAGAATTGACCAGCCATATAAACATGCTTGCCGGCACGCTCAACTTTGGTCCTGATGGAAAGCTCAGGCGTCCCCAGGGACCGCGTGACAATCGCTTCTATCAGGCCTATGGCGGCCTCTATTGGCAAATTGTTGACCCGTCCAACGGACTTGAACTGCGCTCGGAATCACTATTCGACTACGCCTTGCCCTTGCCAGCCGATGTTCATCAGGCCGGGGCCGTTCATCGCTATCGACTAAAAGGCCCTGACTCACGCGACGTTATCGTTCAAGAAAGAGTGATCCTCCTAGCCTCGACGTCGGGCAGCCACGATATCCGGATCGCCGTGGCTATAGATGCTGCTGATCTCGATCAAGCCGCCTCTGCATTTGCGTGGACAGTGGTTCCATACGTGGCCGCCCTTGGCGCATTCCTTGTGGCGATGTCGATCATACAATTGGCCATAGGGCTATATCCTCTGACGACGTTGGCACGGGCCTTGGAAGCGCTCAGCCAACGGCGTGATCATCAGCTCACAGGTTCGTTCCCTTCCGAACTGTCCGGTCTTGTCATCCAGCTCAACAAGCTGCTCGAGGCCCGGGACAACGCGATTCAGAAGGCGCGCGCGCGCGCCTCAGACCTCGCACATGGTTTGAAGACGCCATTGACGATCATATCGAATAACGTTTTGAAGCTCGAAGAAAAAGGTGAAAACGAAATAGCCGCGGAACTCGAATTGGTGAGCTCATCCATGTTGGCACATGTCAATCATGAACTCGCTCGCACGCGGATCGCACAAAATCCCGATCAACGGAAATCGGATGCTGATTGCTCTCAAATCGCGGGTCAAGTCATCAGAACACTCAACCACACGGAGGCTGGCGAGCGGCTGGCGATCTCACAATCCATTCCCGAAGGTTTGACACTGCCGATCGATCCAAACGACCTCAGAGAGTTGTTCGGCAATCTGTTGGAGAACGCATGCAAATGGGCAACGTCATCTGTGGCCATAAAGGCAATTCGAACCGGAACACAATGGCTGGTCACCATCGAAGATGACGGACCAGGCGTGCCGGGCGATAAGCTGCCCGATCTTACCCGGCGGGGGCTTCGACTTGATCTAAAGACACCGGGCACGGGATTGGGACTTGCGATCGTAAACGAGATCGCAGAAGTCTACGGCATAACGCTGACTTTTGAAAATCTTTTGCCAGCAGGCTTCAGGGCTACGCTGCTCTTCAGCTTGAAGTAGAGAATCACTTTTTGGTCCCGACGGCCTTCGCGTTGCTATATTCCGTGCCTTTGACCGCCCCAGGAAGCAATCCAAACTGACAATGAGATAACCTGTTATGTCAGCATTCCGTCAGCTTGGAAGGTATACCCATAAAAGGAGAGCCTGCCGTTACATCGTCGTGGGCTACAGGGAGATGCTTCATGACAAAACTGATCAAAGGAACCGTTGGCAAAGATGTTCTGACTGGCGGCAACGCGAGCGAACTGATCCTCGGGCTGGAGGGCAATGACAAGCTTTTCGGCAATGGCGGCGCGGATATCTTAAAGGGTGGCGACGGCAACGACATGCTCGATGGCGGCAAGGGCAAAGACCAAATGTTGGGTGGCAGTGGAAACGATGTTTACTATGTGGACGTCGCCGGCGACACGGTCAAAGAAGGCCAAAACGGCGGGCAAGACACCGTAAACAGTTCCATCTCGTATTCACTTACGTCGAATCTCGAAAAACTTATATTGTCTGGGACGTCTGACCTCGACGCGACTGGCAACAAACTCGACAATGTATTGGCTGGAAACAGCGGCGACAACCTTCTCGATGGAAAATCTGGAGCCGACAGGATGATCGGCCAAGGCGGCGACGACCGCTATATTTTCAATGATGTCGGAGACAAGGCAATCGAAGCGCTGGGCGGAGGGACCGATACGGTCATTTCCAGTATCAGCCTCGTGCTGTCGCGCGATCTGGAAAATCTGACTCTGACAGGCGCTTCTGACTTGTCAGGCACAGGCAACGAACTGAAGAACGTCATCACTGGAAACGATGGCAGCAATTCGCTTGATGGTGGAATTGGCATCGACTGGATGCTTGGCGGCGGTGGTGCGGATATCTATGTCGTCGACAATTCCGCTGACAAAATAACCGAGGTTTTGAACAAGGGCATCGACAGCGTCACCTCGACAGCCAGCTACACGCTCAGTGCAAATGTTGAAAACCTGACGCTGGCGGGACTGGCCGCCAACAGCGGAAAAGGAAACGATCTAGCCAACATCATCACCGGAAACGGGGCAGCAAACAAGCTTTATGCCGACAATATCGTGGGCGACGGACTTGGTGGTGGGGACGAACTGCATGGCGCAGCCGGAAACGACACACTGTATGCGGGCGACGGAACGAATACATTGGATGGCGGAGACGGCACGATCGATGTTGCCGACTATTCATTGTTTTCCACTACGATTACGGTGACCATCGACTCGTTCACATCGGAAGTGTCAAAATTCGACGGTGCTATCGACACGCTCACCGACGTTGAGAATGTTCGAGGTGGCGCGGTCGCGGACACCTTTAATGTCAGCGCCACAGGAAGTTTTTATGCCGGCGCAGGCAACGATACGATGTTGGACGGACTGACAGATGCAATAGCGGGAAAGTTCTACGGCGAAAGTGGCGATGACACGCTAACAGTCGGAGCGGATGGCGGGACTTTGGACGGCGGCACTGACGACGACATACTTGTGGCGTCGCAGCCAAGTGCTCAGCAGATTAGCTTTACGGGAGGAACAGGAACAGATCAGTTCTGGCTGGCAGTCAACACCAATGGGTCCGGGGGTGCGCTGGCCGATGGAACACTTTCAGCGGCTGTGCACATCACGGATTTCGAAGATGGCGTCGACCATCTGGTGTTTGCGCCGTTCGGGTCGGTTGACACGGCCGATGAATGGTATGCCCTGCTGACAACGGCGAATGAAATTACCCATGAGTCGGATGGATTGCACGTTGGGACAGATGGCGGTGTCGAGGTCGTCATCAAAGGATTGTCCCTCAGTACCTTCTCCGCTGACGATATCCTTGTCTTGGCGTAAGGCTCCAAGGCGCCAAGCGCAAGTCCGATCCCGACCACGTCTTTCGTGTGAATCAGAACGTTCCTCCAGCATGAGCCAAATCCCGGCGACCGATGCTGACAGCGTAACCGGGCAACCCCGCCCAAATTCGATAGATGTTGATCGCGTAGGCCATCCAGTGGCGGCGATGGTGCAGACGCGGTCAGGATCGAACAGTCATGTTGAGATCATGCATCAGCGTTTTTAGAGTTCCAAGGGATATCATCGAATGTTCGCAAGATCGTAAGTCCGTCTTCGTGGCTGAGGTGGCTCGCCCCACACGCATAAATCCTTGTTGTGGATGCGCAGTAGGTTGAGTTTCCCGACTATGGTCGATTTCAAAGGCAGTCACTGTCCGAAAGACGTGATCTTATATGCTGTGCTTTTCTCCGTCAGATATGCGGTCTCCTATCGCGATCTGGAAGAGATTACCGTGTCGCTCGCTTCTTTCTTGCTGCCTTGCCGCAGAGGAAGCGAAGCTCGTCGTCCAAGCCTTCCTCGGTAGTCATTTCATGGTCCGCTATTCCGGGACGAAAGGATGAGCAAATTTGGCATCAGTTCGGCATCGCGTGCAACGCCGGCGACGAGATCTTCAAAGGCTGTAAGGATGACCGGCTCAAGGCGCTGGTCAACCGGTCGTATTATTTCGCCGACAGGACGACCGGACCCGCGACTGGATCCGTGATGCCCAGCCCGCCGCCCAGGTCTTCGAGGGTCTCCCGGAAACTGTCGAGCGTCGCAATCATCTGCGGGCGGCTAGCTGCGAGTGCCTCCATGCTCTCCCACTCCGCGACGATGCAATAACGTCCCTCGCCTGTCTTAATAATATTAGCGTGAAGCAAACCCGACCAGCTATCCGCAATATTTCGGTGGGCGTCGAGAAACGCGGTCTCCATGTCAGGCTTTACTTTGAAACGTACGACATTGAACGCGATCATAACTGCCTCCAGCGCGTGAGATAGAGATACCAACGCTGAAATATGCGTATACCCCGGCAGGCTGGTCAACCGAAATCCTTAAGACAGTGCCGGCCCCTCATGCTGTCAAACGAACACATCCGAAGAATGCGGAAATGCAAAACAGGAAAGCGGATGACGGAATGTCGCTGTTCCCATCGATTGCTGCAGGGTCGTCGATCACTTGACGAAATTCTCTCCACCGAAGTCTTCTTCATCCACACAAACCACTCGACGGCAAAGTGGATCCCGCCTTCGATGTGAAATTCTACGACGTAATCCCTGCCGCCGGCCTTCAATTTGCCAATGTGATCGATACGATATTCGACGGTCCAGATAGGAATTGGACACCGTTCTTTTCCAGAGCATCGCGCACTCTCGATACACTTTCAGCTTTGACGGAATTCACGTCAGCTTCCATACGCCGTATTGTGGAAAATGAAATTCCGGATCGTTCTGCGAGTTCCGGAGCTGTCCACTCAAGCATCACACGGGCCGCTTTAATATGCATCGCTTCGATTGGGTTGCGCTGGGCCGGCTCCTTGCCATTGCCCTGAATCAGGCGAGAAATGCCGTGCCACTCTAAGATCTCGCCATCACTATCGAGCACGGGGACAGCGATGCTTTCGAAGCGCTGATAGACACCGTCATAACGGCGCACGCGCACCGAGAGATCGAGCCGATGCCTCCCTGCTATGGCCGCTTGCCAGGTTTCCCGAAAAATACTGCTGTCATTGGGATGAACGGCAGATAGCTGCTCATAATCCCGTAGCTGCTCTGCCGTCTGGCCGGTGAAGCGCATCCAGCTGGTGAAATCGAGCAGCTTTCCCTCGGCATCGGCTCGCCAGAACTCCCCGCCGATGATCTTGCGCAATGATGTGTTGGCTGCGGCGGTGCTGCTGTGCGCGATTTGCGCCTTCTGATCATTGGTGACGTCCTGAACGATCCCGTGCAGAATGACCAGACGGCCATTCCTGTCAAACTGGCGATCAACCTTGCTTTCGAGCCAGATCAAGTGTCCGTCAGGCTTGATCATCCGGAAACGGCGCACGGTCAGCTGGTTTGCATGCGCCCGCTCCACGATCTCCTCATGCGCCAGGCGATCATCGGGATGCACGAGCGATTCATAAAGTTCGAAATTTGCGACAACTGCTTTCGGGTCCAGCCCGACTAGGCGGAATAACCCGTCGGACCAGATCAGTTCACGAGACAATAGATCGTAAGTCCAAGTTCCTGCGCCCAGGAACGCTTCCATGAGTTGCATTCGTTTTTCAGGCGTTTTGGCATTTCTAAGTGGCATCGTCGCCGTCTCCGTCCAGTCAAGCCAAATAGGCTCAGCTATCAACACTTTACGGCGGTCAAGGGTATCGCGCACGACATAGATCAAACAGCGGGCAGGATTTTGTCAATCTGAGCAGAAACTCGATCGAAGTTGAACACAAACTGTTCAGTTCTTCGCGAGTGAACAGATAATGTTCATTAGAAACCCGTTGTAAAGCTGCGCCTTTCTTACGGATGGCTTACCCGGCCGCGCTAACCTGATTCTTGAAAGTGGCAGGTCGAAGTTTCCAGACATACGATTTGCCACCCGGTTTCGTCGGGGGACGCAATGGATTTTATGCAAATGACGCCTGCCGGGCTTTGCCCGCAGCAATTGTAGGAGGCTGAAAGGCCGATGCCGTCCTCTAGCCTACAGGCCGGGTCGTCCAAGTTTATACCTATGCACCTTCAGAAGCCTGAGCCGTCCCAACATCGAACACGTTGCAACCGAGCAATTGCTCGCCAGCCAAATAAAGGCCGTTGATATGCGCAATCTGTCCATCTCCCGAACAATCCTGCTTTTTGGAATTATCGTCACAGCTGGTCTTATGCTGGCTATTGGTCTTCAGACCACGGCTTTCGAAGAGCTCAAGGTGAAGGGGCCGGTCTACAACGATATCGTCGCGGGCAAGGATCTGGTTGCCGACATTCTGCCTCCGCCGCTTTTTGTCGTAGAAGCCTATATGCTGGCCAGCGAAGGCGCTATCCATACAGAGTTGCTGCTGCCAAATCTCGATAAGATCAAGCAGCTTCACAAGGGATACCTGGATCGCAAGGCATTCTGGCAGCATGCTGATCTCTCGCCTGAAGTTCGGGCAAAGCTGTCTGAGGTTTTCAGGTCGGCGGATGCCTTTTGGGACGAGGTGCAAGGCAAGTACGCGACGGCTGTCACCAGAAACGACAAGGAAGCTGTTCATACAGCTCTGGATCACCTGAAGGATGCATTCCATTCGCATGAGTCACAGATCATATCGCTCGCTAAGCTGACCGATACCTGGCTGACCAACTCGGAGCTTGCCGCCGCGGATGCCGGCGTCCAGTATAAGACACTTGCCCTGTCCGGCAGCGCCATATCCGTTGCTCTCTTCCTGCTTGGCCTGTGGTTCGTACGAATGCGCGCCATTAAGCCGCTCTTCGCAATCGCCGACAACATGCAGGTACTCGCCCAAGGTGACTTCTCGCACACCGTGCCGTTCATGTCGCGCAGGGACGAAATCGGCACGATCGCAACTGCCGTCGAGGTCTTCCGACGCTCCGGCATGGAGCGCCGAGCTCTCCAGAAGGAGATGGACGATAGCCGTACGGCCGCGCAGCGTGCCGCCGAGGAGCGTAGCCGCCTTCAGGCGAAGGATGCCGCTGAGCTGCAGCAGGTTGTCGAAGCGCTCGGCGCAGGTCTCGGGCGACTCGCAGAATGCAATATCCGCATGACCATCGACGAGCCCTTCGCCGGGCCTTTCGAACCGCTGCGGTGCGACTTCAACAATTCGATCGCGACCTTCCAGGCCACCCTTGAGCAGGTGCTCGCGAAGACCGGCCACCTCTCGGCCTCCGCTCAGGAAATGCGCCACGCCGCCGACAACCTCGCCCACCGCACCGAACAGCAGGCCGCGGCGCTCGAACAGACCTCGGCGGCGCTTGAAGAAGTATCCTCAACCGTCCGCTCCTCGGCCGAGCGTACAGCGGAAACCCGCACGCTGGTCCGCGAAGCCAAGGACTGCGCCAACGCCTCCAGTCAGGTGGTTGGAAAGGCCGTCGATGCGATGAAGCGGATCGAGGATGCGTCGGGCCAGATCAGCCAGATCACCGGTGTTATCGATCAGATCGCCTTCCAGACCAATCTTCTGGCGCTCAATGCCGGCGTCGAGGCGGCGCGTGCCGGCGATGCGGGCAAGGGCTTTGCGGTCGTGGCGCAGGAAGTTCGTGAGCTTGCCCAGCGCTCGGCGAGCGCCGCAAAGGAGATAACCGCGCTTATCCGTATTGAATTCGATATTCCACTGACGCGCCAGGAGATAGCAGACTATCTGGGCTTGACGATTGAAACTGTGAGCCGGCAAATGACCCACCTTCGCCTGGATGCCATCATCCAACTCGTCAACAATCGCAGCGTCACCGTCGGCGACAAAAGGCGTTTGGCCCGCGCCGCCAATGTTGGTTAGACGAATTAATGGTCTGAATGCGGCCGTTAGGCCGCACGCAGTTTCTTCCGGACGATGACAATAGTCGGATCGTCGGGATCAGATTCGGAGATGAATCCCATCTCGCGCTCAAGCTCGATGGCCGCACGATTCTCGCGGCATTCGATTGATTCCAGCATTTTGACACCTTTGGCCTCTGCGAAGCGGGCGATATAGGCCAGCAATTCCCAACTGATGCCCTTGTGCTTGTAATCGTCGCGAATGGTGATGGCAACTTCTCCCCGTTCAAGATCCGGATCACAGGCCAGCATGGCGGTCGCTATCAACGGCGTCCCGTCTTCACCGAAAGCCAGAAAATTCTCGACCAGCCTGTGATCGATCTCGGTCAGCGCGACGATGCGCTCATGCCCGACTTCGTTGATGCCGGTGAGGAACCGGAACCGCAGGTCCTCCCGGGTCACATGCTTGAAAAATTCCGCGAGTTCGGCTTCGTCCGCCGGCTGCGCCGGCCTGACATGGAATTTGAATCCCGTACGTGTGGTCAGATCACTGCTCCAGTTTTCCATTTTGTCGCTTCCTTGTGTGCATGCGTCGCCGAACGATGGGTTGCACTGATTTGGTGACGCCAGTCCCGACAGCCGCCGCTTCGAGCGTCGAAACCGGCAGATCTCATGCGGCAACGAACTGGCTGTAGTTTCCCGGAAACGCGCACGACCATAGATCAACGCTGCCTGCGCTCCGCAGGTATCACCGAGAGAGACGGCGAAGTCTCCCAGGCTTGATGATCTCAACGCTCCTTGCATTGAGCAGGCGGACAATGCCTTCGTCTCGAAGCTTGGCGAAGCTGCGCGAAACGGTTTCGATAGTCATGCCAAGATAATCCCCGATATCAATTCGGGTCATCGGAAGATCGATATGGTCAAGATCGCCTTGGCGCTCAGCCATGTCGACAAGGAACACAGCGAGTTTTTCCACCGCGCTTTGCCGACCGACCACGAGCAAATGTTCTTGGGCACGGATCATGCTGCGCAGGGCGAGTGCCATCAATTCGGAGGCCGCCTCGTCGTTTGTGGAATGGTTCAAGGTCCGAACACCTGTTCGGACCATGGCTTCGGCGAAGAAACTGTGGGACGGGTTGGCCTCGAAGCCAAACGTCTCGCCAGCCAAATGAAAGGCAACGACCTGGCGTCTTCCGTCGGCAAGCAGACGATAAATCCGCACTGCCCCGAACTCGATCCGGTATAGCGCACCAGATCTTTCTCCCTGGGCATAGATTCCGGATTCGGCAGAAAACAGGCTTATCTGTTGCGGACGGGAAAAGCCTGGCGCGCTGACGATACTCGGAACGCCGGCTACGCGGCGAGTGCTGGAAAGTGCAGTTGCATACATGTCGTGTCCCCTTCGTTGAGCATGAAAGAAACATGCCAAAAAAGAGACGTCTGCGAAATTCGGTTGTACCACTACGGAGATTTACCTAGCGGCGTTTCGAAACGCGTTGACGGTTTCCAAAACGTCGGTTCCCCGAAGCGGCTTGGTCAGGACATGGATATTGGCATGATCGAGACATGGCCACATACCGTCGGCGAGCAAGACGAATTTATTTGCTGGATCGAGTAGCGACTGGCGCGCCCGGGGGTCCCTTCGGCAGATTTCGGCATCGATGATCGTGCACAATGCCCGTGATGCCGAAAGCTGGGCAGCCTGCCAGGAATCATAAGTTTCCACATCAAATCCCTCCACCCCTAGCGCGAATGCCAGCGACCGCAACAGTGCGGGGTCGGAAGCAATGGCGACAATGGTTTGCGAAGGCAACAAGGTTATATCCCGCAAGATGCGGCGGGAAAGTCCCGCCTGCAGTCTGCGATCTAGCGCTCGAACAAACCCATTCGCTTTGCTTCAGATCAAGCGCATCGTTTGGTTTTACTCTGGTCCGAATCCGGCCGCAATTGCCATCCGGACGAGCTGGGGCAGGCTTTTGGCCTTCATTTTGGCCATCACATTGGCCCGGTGGACCTCGACGGTTCGGGGACTGATGTCGAGGTCGTAGGCAATGGACTTGTTCGGAAGCCCCGCAACGACCGCCGCAAGCACCTGACGTTCACGGTCGCTGAGACTTTCAAGCCGTGACCGGATGTCTTCGACGTCGTCGGTGTCGGATAGATTGTCCGTAAGCTGTTCTGCGGCCCGACAGATGGCATCGATGATCAACGAGTCCTCAAATGGCTTCTCGATAAAATCGATTGCCCCTGCCTTCATCGCCTCGACCGCCATTGGCACGTCGCCGTGACCCGTTATCACCAGGGACGGAATCCTGTTCTTCAGTGTGCCCAGGTTGCGGATCAAGTCGACCCCGCTCGTGTCGGGCATGCGCAGGTCGGTGATCAGCACGGCATCGCGCGCCCCGGGCGCAAATTGCAGGAAAGTGGTAGCGGAGTCGTGCACCCGAACGGCAAAACCGTTCATCGTCAGCATGAACGCCAGCGATTTCCTGACCGGTTCTTCGTCATCGACGATGTGGACTGTATAGTCATCGATCTGCATGATTGCCCCCCTCATCGTAGGCAGGAAGTGTAAATCGGAAACTTGCGCCTCCGGAAGAATTGCGCGACACCGTCATTTTCCCGCCATGCGCCTCGACGATCCGTTTCGAAATGGAAAGCCCGATGCCCATTCCACCGGGCTTGGTCGTCGTAAATGGCTTGAACAATTGTGCCGATATTTCCTCGGGAATACCAAAACCAGTGTCCTCGACGACGACTGCGACTTCCCCGGGATCGGAAGGCATCGTCCGGACGATCAGTTCCTTCCTCGGAGCATCTCGCATGGCCTCGATCGCGTTACGCATCAGATTGGTGAGGACCTGCTGGATCTGGATGTGATCGACCATCACAATGTCCGCTCCGGGGGCATAGTCGAACACCGTCCGAACACCCTTTTCGCGCGAGCCGACCAGCGCTAGAGCTCCGGCCTCTTCGACAAGCTGACGGATGTTCTGCGGAGCCTTCTCCGTTTCTCCCTTACTGACAAATTCGCGGAGATGCTTGATGATCTGTCCTGCCCGTAGCGACTGGCCGCCTGCTTCCTCCAATGCTTCCCGCATCCGGACGGCGACGTCATCGTTCATGTCACGCAGCAAGCGCGAACAGCCATGCACGTAATTGGCTATCGCCGACAGTGGCTGATTGAGTTCGTGAGCCAGCGTCGACGCCATTTCCCCCATCTCATTCAGCCTTGCCAGTCTTGCCAGTTCGCTCTGGATTTCCTGGAGCCTCGCGGCTGATTCCTCCCGTTCCGTCAGGTCCCGGATGAAGCCGGTGAAAAAGGTCTCCCCGGCGGACCGCATTTCGCCGACTGCCAGCTTCATCGGAAATGTCGATCCGTCCTTGCGTTGGCCCACGACAACGCGGTCCACGCCGATGATCCGCTTTTCCCCCGTCGTCAGATACCGTTGCAGATAACCGTCATGTTCCTCGCGGTAGGGCTGGGGCATCAGCATACGAAGGTTCTGGCCAACCACCTCCGTTTCGGCATAGCCGAACTGACGAACTGCAGCAGCGTTGAAGGAGACAATGGTGCCGTCCTTGGCGCTAACGACGGTCGCGTCCAGAACGGTATCGAGTATCGACTTGAGGTGAGCCTCCCGAGAACTCAAAGCCAGCTCCGCATCCGCAGCCGACCTGCGGGCGGAATGGAGTAGTTCGGCTATAAGGGCAATCACAAGCCCAACAACGGCAAAACCCGCCAGCGCAATAGGATTCATGCCACGGTCGGTCTGCAGCCCCAGATAGGTTGCGGCCGCCACCGACAATCCCAGCGCCAGCAGCGTCGGCCCAATTCCCCCGATGGCTGCGACCGCGAGAAGGGACGGGATAAAAACTATGAACGCCCCCTGGTCGTTCAGTTGTCCCTGAAGCGCGTAGAAAAGGATGATCGAGAATGCAACGGCAAGTACGGCCACAAGACGGGCAGCCTTTGACGACAACGCATGGCCTAGAACTGACCGTGACAACCAGGCCCTGAAATCGTCACGCATATGCGAAAACATCAAGCATCACCCGACTGCGACCCACCACCCCCGGCCCAGCCCAAATTGCCATAAACAGGGCATTCCGGGCCTATCGGGGGTGTAGCACACGAGAAGATGGAGTGTCCACGCGGACGAAAACAAGTTGCCTGCCATCCTCCAAAAGAACTGCGCATGAAGCAAATCGGTACCAAGTGCCAGCGTTCAACTGCTCAGACGTTGTACCTCTGCCTCAGCCGCCATATGGCCACGCCCAGTTACGAATTTCCGGCATGTCCTCTCCGAACTCGCAGACATACTGCTTATGTTCGACCAGCTTCGCCCGCAGCAACTCGACAGCGTCGGCCGCTTTTTCCTTTAGCCCGGGCACGCGTGCTATCGCTTCAAGTGCGAGATGATAGCGATCGAGTTCGTTCAGGACTGTCATATCGAAGGGTGTCGTGGTTGTGCCTTCCTCGATGAAACCGCGAATATGAAAATTGCCGTGATTGGAGCGCTTGTAGGTCAGGCGGTGGATCAGATAGGGATAGCCGTGATAGGCAAAAATGACCGGCCTGTCGCCAGTGAACAGCCGATCGAATGTCTCATCGGATAGGCCATGCGGATGCTGGTCGGGCGACTGAAGCGCCAGCAGATCGACCACGTTGACCACCCGGATCCTCAGAGCGGGGATGGCTTTCCGCAGCAGATCGACGGCAGCCAGCGTCTCCAGTGTCGGCACATCGCCGGCACAAGCCAAGACGACATCCGGCGGCGCCGAACCATCCTCTGTGCCTGCCCATTCCCAGATGCCCGCGCCTGCCTCGCAATGACTAACGGCTTCCGCCATCGTCAACCATTGCGGTTCTGGCTGTTTGCCGGCAACGATGACGTTGATGCGGTCATAGGTTTTCAGGCAATGGTCGCCGACCCACAGCAGTGTATTGGCGTCCGGTGGCAGATAGATGCGGACTGTATCGGACCGTTTGTTGGCGACGAGATCGATGAAACCGGGGTCCTGGTGGCTGAAGCCGTTATGGTCCTGGCGCCAGACATGCGATGTCAGAAGATAATTCAGCGAGGACACGGGTGCCCGCCACTCCAGGCCGCGCGACACTTTCAGCCATTTGGCGTGCTGGTTGAACATCGAGTCCACGATGTGAATGAAGGCTTCGTAGCAGGAGAAAAGGCCGTGACGCCCTGTCAGCAGGTAGCCTTCAAGCCAGCCTTGGCACAGGTGTTCGCTCAGAACTTCCATGACCCGTCCATCGGGTGCGAGATGGACATCGTAAGCCTCGATATTTTCCATCCAGACGCGATCGGTGACTTCGAAAACGCTGCCAAGCCGGTTCGATTCCGTTTCGTCCGGCCCGAAAATGCGGAAATTCCTGGCCTCGGCGTTGAGTGTCAGCATGTCGCGCAGGTAATGGCCGAGTATCTCGGTCGATTGTGCCGTGGCTTGGCCGCGGCGCCCGATGTCGATCGCATAGTCGGAGATGGCAGGTGCGACAAGCTCGCGCCGGAGCAGGCCACCGTTGGCATGGGGGTTGGCGCCCATGCGCCGCTTGGCCGTCGGTGCGAGCGCCCGAAGTTCTGGTTTCAAACGGCCTGCCGCGTCAAACAGATCATCTGGCTGATAGCTGCGCATCCAGTCTTCGAGAATTTTCATATGTGCCGGGTCAGACCGGCAATTCGACACTGGCACCTGATGGGCGCGCCAGAAGCCTTCGACTTTCTTGCCGTCGACTTCTTTCGGGCCTGTCCAGCCCTTTGGACTGCGCAAGATGATCATCGGCCAGCGCGGGCACCCATCGACCGCCCCGCCGTTGCGCGCAGATGCCTGTATCGCCTTTATCCGGTCGAAAGCGGCATCGAAGGTCGCGGCCATTTGTCGGTGCATGTCTTGCGGTTCGTAACCTTCGACGAAGAATGGCTCATAGCCGTAGCCGGAGAAGAGGTCCTTCAGATCACTATCGCTGGCGCGTCCGAGTATCGTAGGGCCGGCGATCTTGTAGCCGTTGAGATGCAGGATCGGCAGCACCGCGCCATCGCGCTGAGGATTGAGGAACTTGTTGGAATGCCAGGAAGCGGCGAGCGGGCCGGTTTCCGCTTCGCCATCACCGACGACGCAGGCGACGACAAGGTCTGGACTGTCGAATGCCGCGCCATAGGCATGCACGAGAGCATAGCCAAGCTCGCCGCCTTCGTGAATCGACCCGGGCGTTTCCGGCGCCGCATGACTGGGAATACCGCCGGGAAAGGAGAACTGGCGGAACAGCTTGCGGATGCCCTCGGTGTCTTCGGAAATGGAAGGATAGATCTCGCTATAGGTCCCTTCGAGATAAGTATTGGCAACCATGCCCGGCCCACCGTGTCCTGGTCCGCAGATATAGATGATGTCGAGATCACGGGCCCGAATGACCCTGTTCAAATGGGCATAGATGAAGTTGAGGCCGGGCGTGGTTCCCCAGTGGCCGAGCAGCCGTGACTTGATATGCTCGGGCTTCAATTGTTCGCGAAGCAATGGATTCTCGAGCAGGTAAATCTGGCCAACGGAAAGATAATTTGCCGCTCGCCAATAACGATCGATCAGATCGAGTTCTTCAATATCGAGCGCTGCCATTCCGGGATTTACGGTTCTGTTCATAGGTGTTGCCTCCTGTGTTCACTTGCAAGCCATACTCTCGCTTGACGTGCAGGCCATGACATGGATCATGGCATTGTGCTTTTCGAAAGGATCGCCAGGGCTTCGTTGGCAATGACCTGTTCCTCGTTGGTTGGAATAACAAATGCGCGAACGCGACTATCGTGGACGCTGATCACGAAGGCATTGGCAGCGTTGGCAGCCTCGTCGATCTTGACGCCGAGCCATTCCAGACGCTGCGATACCGCTGCCCGGATTAACGGCTGATGCTCGCCGATCCCAGCCGTGAAGACGATGCCGTCTAGGCCCCCCAGCGTGGCGCTCATCCGGCAGATCTCGCCGGCGATGCGCAGAGTAAAGATATCGATTGCCTCACGCGCTTCGAGGCGATCGTCCTTCTGCAAGTCGCGCGTATCGGCGCTGGAACCGGAGACGCCCAAAAGTCCGGATCGATGATAAAGCATGTCCTCCACCTCCTCGACGGACATACCCAACGGTCCCAGCATGTAAAGCAACACACCCGGGTCTACCGCGCCGGGCCGGGTTGCCATTGGGATTCCGTCGAGCGTGGAAAAGCCCATGCTGCAATCGCGGCTGAGACCGCCTTCCAGGGCGCAGAGGCTCGCGCCGCTGCCGAGGTGGGCCGCAACAACTTTGCCCGATGCAATCTCGGGCGCCCGACTGAAAAGCTCCGATGCAATGAACTGATATGACAGCCCGTGAAAGCCGTAGCGCTTTATGCCCTGATCGTGGAGGGTTCGCGGGAGGGCAAAACGGCGGACAAGATCGCTCTGGGTGCTGTGGAATGCAGTGTCAAACGACGCGCTCTGCAGCAAATGCGGCCTCAGATGGCCGATCGCGCGGATAAGCCGCAGTGCTTGGGGCTGATGCAGGGGCGCCAGAGACGTGAGATCGGCGATAGCTGCGATCGCATCGTCGCTGAGGCGGACCGGCCGGGTGAAAGTTTCCCCGCCATGAACGACCCGATGTCCGACCACCCTCAACGCGTCCATCGGAAAATGGTCGGCAAGCATAGTCAGGGTTTCATCGATAACGGCGCTAAGGTCATCGGTCACTTCGGCTTGCATGTTTATGTCGATCCTCTCTCCATTGCGTTCCATCTGGAATTTCAGGGAGTCGGCGCGAAGATCGATTTGGCTTTTCGAAATATTTCTTGGTTGACCGTCCGCAACCGCAAACAGGCCGATCTTGATCGTCGAAGAGCCTGCATTCATCGTCATCAACAGCTTTGAAGGCGTCATGTTTCACTCCGGTCCAGCAAAGGGACGGTCGAGGGACTAACGTTAGCGGCACACTTGCGGTTTCTCGATGCCGGTCTTTTATCCGACGAGAATCACTTCTTGTCCGTCTTGCCTCGCGAAGGGTCGCAATCGATCAGCTTGCGGGCATTCGCGGTCACGCTATCGGAGTGAATGGCTGGGCAACTTGATCTCCATCAACGCGTGACGGTTCGCCGGAGCTAATTCAAGGGGCGACCTCATCGGCGCCGGAATATCGCGTGGACGGGAATGGCTTGGGCAGGAGGTCTCTTCGATACCTACCAGACCAAGGCAACGTCGCCGTTTTCACGCGCTAAGATCAGCCTGTTCTTGAAAGGCGGCCATCGACTTGATCCTGATCAACGCCCGCACGTTCCTAGTGTTATTTCATACTGCCGCCGATAAACGGCAAGTAGCTCAAACGTCGCCAACAGCACGGAACCATTAGCTGCAACTTCGACAGATCAAAGGAGACTACGTGATGAATGAGACTGTAAACAGACATCCGATCAATGCGGCATCGCAGGTCGCCAGATCTGCTCCACATGCTTGGGCTCCCCTTGATAGCCTGCGACAGGAAATCGACCGTTTGTTCGAGGATTTCCACCCCCTTTGGCGCTTCCCGGCAAGCCACGCTTCGGGCAGAAGCAGCCTGTTTTCCAACCCCGAATGGTCGATGACACCAGCCGTCGACATGGTCGAGAAGAGCAATCAGTATGAAATCACCGCGGAATTGGCCGGCTTGGATGACAAGGACGTCGAACTCATGCTCGCCAGTGGCACACTCACCATCAAGGGAGAGAAATCCGAAGACAGGCATGAGCAGAAGGACGCCTATCATCTTTCCGAGCGGAGGTACGGTGCCTTCCAGCGCAGCTTCCGTCTTCCTGATGGCATCGATGCCGACCGGATTGAGGCGAAATTTGAAAAGGGCCTTTTGCGTGTGGTCCTGCCCAAGACATCCGAAGCCGTGAAGGGTGAAAAGAAAATCGAGATCAAGGCAGCCTGAGTGTGTCGACCGGACGGATGCGCCAGCGCGGCGCATCCGCCGCTGTTCCGATGATCGGCGAGATCAGCCGACGCGGATGCCTAGGACAACAAAATGCTGAAGTCACACAGGCAGGGTCAGCGCCATTGCAGATCGGATAATACAAAGTGAAAAATGACGCCATCGCGACCGCAGGAACCGGTGATCTCAGCTTTCGGACTTCTGTTCAGGCGCCCTTCTTAGGAACCGCAAGAATAGGGACGCCAACGAGCCAATGAGGCCAAGCAGTGGAGCATCTAAACGGCCATGGAAAATACCGTTGATCAGGGAGAAATCGTCAGCTGTGAGTTTGGCTTCGGCGATCAGTGAATCCAGCGCAACCGTATGCATCTCGCGGGCCATCTGCATTTCCCTGCCCGGCTTTCGATAGGCTGCAACAACGGCCACGAGCAGCGCGAGGGCGAAACTGCCTAGCGCGGTCGCGAGTGCCGCCCAGATTGGCCCCCACAGATCACGGAGAAATCGATAGCCACCCATGCCGAGCATGATCAAGCCGAAGAAGGTTATCAACAAAGCCGCACAGTAGAGTGCGATCTGGGACAACCGGTACCGAAAGGTAATATTGGCGATCATGGTGTCGGCCTGTGCGAGTACACGAAGAGACTGTACGATGTTGTCAACGCGCATGCCCTACTCCTGTTGTTTGGAAATGCGACCGACGACCACGCCAAGCATGAAGGCAGCGCTGATGGCGACGAAAGGATGCGTGATCAGCACCTCTTCGGCATTGTCGACCGCGCCAGCCAGATAGCTGGAGAGCTTGTGCAGGGCCTGGGCATAGTCAACATCCGTGTCACCCATCTCCACCTTCGCCAGGCCAGCAGCGGTGCTGACACCTTCGTCCTGACGCTTTTGGTTCACGTCGACTTTGGCCAGGTCCTTCAACAGGATTTCCAGTTCGCTTCGTATCGCCTCGACCTTCACCATATCACCTCCGGCTTTGGACGATGGACGTGCTTGCTCAATGCGCGAGCAGAACCGGAATGCCAGGATTTTCGATCATCGAATTCGTGACACCGCCAAAGATCCGTTCACGGAGGCGCGAATGCCCGTAAGCGCCCATAACGATGAGGTCGGCGCCGATATCGACAGCGTGTTGGCGGATGACCTCGCCGGTTTCGCGTCCACCGCTGGCAAGGACATCAACTGTCGTCTCTACGCCATGGCGTGCGAGCAACGTTGCGACATCTGCTCCCGGCTCCTGGCCCATCGCATGGGTCGTGGCCTGGGGATCGACAAGGACGACATGGACGCTCTTGGCGCCAATCAGCATGTCCATCGCCTGTCGCAAGGCTTTTCCAGCCTCCAGTCCCGCATTCCAGGCGACAAGCACCGTTTTCGGGGCAAGATCGACTGGCCTGCCCTTCGGTGCGAGGATAACTGGTGCTGGAGACTGGAACAGTGCGCCGTCGAGAACGCGTTTGAGCAGGAAGTCATCTTTAAGCAGATCTGGTCCGATGAGGGAGACATCGGCATAGCACGCTCGAGTTGCAACCTCCTCATCGACTGTGCCATCCAGGCAATAGAGCGGCTGAACATCTCCTCGCAGACCCCTGCCAGTCAAAAACTCCACGTGTGAGGCGGTCCGATCTTCAAGCCTTTTGTTTTCCGCTTCCCAATCCATGGACCAGGTGGAATAGGCTTTACCCACCACCTCGCCAATCGGCGCTGGGGGTACGCATGCAACGACAACGGCATTCAGATGCGCGTTGGAGCGATCGCTGAGTTCCGCAGCGGCGACAAGATCGCTGCCATCCTGATCGACTCCTATGATGCTGAAAATGGTTTTGAACGACATGGCCGGTTCCTTTCTGAGAATTCATGCTCGAAATTTAAACCGGCTGGATGTGCACACCTTGACCCAAATCAAGTCCAACGCGGAGCCGTCTATCGTCTTGCGCGAGATCAAGGCCGCCGCACCGACCATGCCTTAGCGATTGGGGAAAATTCGAAATGGAGACACAAAATGTCGAAGCGAATTCTGGTCATCAATGCACATCCCGATCGGCACAAGCATCACCTGTGCACGTCCATTGCAGAGGCTTACGTCGAAGGAGCGTCTGGGGCTGGCCACATAATCCGCCGTATTGATCTTGCCGGCTTCAACTTTCCCATGCTGCATTCCCAAGATGAATTCGAAAGCCGAGAAATACCCCAGGAGCTCGAAATCGCGGCACAAGATATCCTATGGGCGGAGCATATCGTCTTCGTTTTCCCGCTCTGGCTCGGAACCATGCCTGCCTTGCTCAAGGCATTTCTCGAACAGGTCATGAGGCCGGGAATCGCGTTTGAATATGGTAAGAAGGGCGGCATGGCAAAGACCCTGCTCAAGGGCCGTTCGGCGCACCTCTTGGTCACAATGGGAATGCCGCCGATCGTCTACAGGCTATGGTTCCTGAATCACGGCATCGCTGCCCTGCGCAGGGGCATTCTCAATTTCGTCGGCATCCGGCCTGTGCGCGAAACCTACTACGGCATGCTGGATCAGGCGAGTGATACCACACGCAAGAAATGGCTCGAACAAGTGAGAGAGTTCGGCAGAAGAGCAATGTAATGCCTATCACATTGCTTCACGACGAAGCCGTTACCCTCGCGCCAAGCTGCTTAAGGGGCGCCATTGGTCGATCCCCTTGAACCATGCCGCGCAAGCAATCTTGAAATTCGGTGAGAATCGACAGGCGACTTGACTGACGTCAAGGATGAGGGAGCCAATCTTCGGCTCTGTGACTGCATTGCCTCGTTCGATTGGATCAAGCATGCCGCCGCAAGGATTATCAGAGACCGAAGCCGCCGCGCGCCTGGCAGACTTTGGGTATAACGTCTTGCCGGAGGCACGTCACGATACGTTCTTCCGCATCTTCCTACGGCAGTTCCGGAGTCCTCTCATTTATATCCTGTTTGTCTCGGCGATCGTCTCGGCAATCATCAGCGACATCAAGGATGCGATCTTCATCGGGGCGGTCCTGATCGTCAACGGCTTTGTCGGCACGATCCAGGAATTCTCTGCCGAGAAAGCCGCTGCCGCCCTGCGCAGGTTCGAACAATTGACGGCTACTGTGGTTCGCGACGGTATCCGAAGGGACATCGACGCACGCCAACTTGTGCCCGGTGATTGCATATTTCTTGAAGCAGGCAGACGCATGCCCGCCGACACGAAACTGTTGTCTTCGGATGGACTGCACTGCGACGAATCCCTGCTGACGGGCGAATCCGATGCTGCCCACAAGGTGGCGTGGGAGTTCACCGATCCAGACGCCCCAGAGGCGCTTGCATTCGCCGGAACGATGATCACGCGAGGGAACGGGATTGGCGAGGTGATCGCGACCGGCTCGTCGACAGAACTTGGCAAGATCGCCGCTTCGCTCGGCCACCAGCAGACCGCAAAACCTCCGCTACTGGCTCGGCTGGAACGTTTCTCCAAAACACTCGCGATCGGGATATTCATTGCCATCGCCCTGATGATCGTCGCTGGACTCGTCCGCGGCATGTCTCCGCGAGAGCTTTTCATGGCGTCCGTAGGCCTTGCAGTCAGCGCAATACCCGAGGGATTGCCGGTGGCGATCACCGTGGTACTGGCCATCTCCACGCGCCGGATGGCAAGCCGGCATGTGATCATGCGCAACATGCCGGCGATCGAATCGCTGGGTTCATGCACGATGATCGCCACCGACAAGACCGGCACGCTGACGATGAACGAGCTCACGGTGACGGAAATTCGGCTGCCCGATGGCACGCGGATCTCATTTGCCGATGGAGCCGCTGTCGATCAAAGCGCCCTTGATCATGAAAATCCGGAGGCACGGCGAAAGGTGGCTGCACTCCTGCATGCCGCCGTTCTGCCGAACGAAGCAAGCCTTGTTCGTGATGGCGAAGACTGGCTTGCCTCCGGCGATGCTGTCGATCTCGCGCTGCTGGCTGCAGCGCATCGCGGCGGTCTGCAGCATGAAGACATCCGTGATGGCCATCCGCTCATTTCAAAGATCGCCTATCAACCGGAAAACAAATACGCTGCCTCTTTCCACAAGGCCGGGAGTTCCATCGAGATCTTTGTCAAGGGTGCGCCCGAAACCCTGATCGCTATGGCCGAGACCGTGTTGCACGACGGACAGGTGGTCGATATCGACCGTCCGGCGCTTCTCCGGCTGAAGCAGGAAATGGCATCGCGGGGGCTACGGATACTGGCCTTCGCGCACGGAAAGATCGCATCGCAGGACAGTGCGACGTTGGGGCCGGCGCACCTGACCGGGCTGGTTCTTTTAGGGTTGGCCGGCATGAAAGACCCGCTTCGTCCCGAAGTGCCGGCGGCAATCGCGGCCTGCCGGGCCGCTGGCATCAGGGTGGCGATGATCACCGGTGATGACCCGCTGACTGCCGGTGCCATCGCGCGTGACGCCGGCCTCGATCTCGGCTGTCTGAAGACGGTCACCGGCGACGACTTGCAGACTGCCGCCGACAAAGGTGACGACACAGTGGATGCCCTGACGCGAGAGGCGAATATCTTTGCCCGGGTACAGCCCCTGCAAAAGCTCGACATCGTGGAGTCGCTTGTGCGCAACGGCCATATCGTCGCCGTGACCGGAGACGGCATCAATGATGCCCCGGCATTGAAGCATGCCCATGTGGGCGTGGCGATGGGCAAGAAGGGAACCGACATCGCCCGCGAAAGCGCAGATATCATCCTTGCCGATGATAATTTCGCCTCCATCGTCTGGGGCATACGCGAAGGTCGCGTCGCCTATGCCAACATCCGCAAGGTTATTTTCATGTCGGTGGCCACAGGCGCCGCCGAGGTGTTGCTGTTTCTGCTGTCGATACCTTTCGGTCTTCCGCTACCGCTCATGGCGGTTCAGCTATTGTGGCTCAATCTGGTCACCAATGGTATTCAGGATGTGGCGCTTGCAGCCGAAAAAGCGGAGGGAGACGAATTGGTGCAGGGCCCTCGCCGTCCCGACGATCCGCTGTTCGATCGCATGATGCTCAGGCGCATCATCCTATCGGCGCTGTTCATGGCCGCGAGCGGCATCGGTCTGCTCTTCTGGAACCTGCAATCCGGGATGCCGTTGGCAGAAGTCCGCAATGTCCTTTTGCTGCAGTTTGTCATTTTTGAGAATGTCCTTACCCTTTGCGCTCGATCCGAGCGCAACTCGCTGTTTGGCAAGGGCTTTCTTTCCAATCGCCTGCTGCTGGCCGGCGTTCTCGTCACGCAATTGCTGCATGTCGCTGCAATGTATCTTCCGGGGTTGAGCGACGTGTTGCAGATCCAGCCGATCACACTTCAAGGCTGGATTGTCCTGCTTGTGCCGGCTGTTTTGCTGCTCGCCCTATTGGAAGCTGACAAATATTTCGTCCGCAGTGGCCGGGCCCCAGCGCGGCTGGGAGATCAGTCTTGACCCAGATCGGCGCCAAATCCGGCGATAGTGCTACGAATTCGAACCTCGCCATAAACTCATAAACAGCGTGGAAAGTATCGCCCATGAGCATTCGAAACCTGGCAACGGTCGTTAACCCGAAAACTCTGGCCGTGATCGGTGCCTCTGATCGTGTTGGATCGGTGGGACGCGTGGTGATGGACAACATCGTCGCAGCAGGTTTCCCGGGCCACATATGGCCGGTCAATCCCAAACATGACACCGTGGCAGGGCTTGCCTGCTATGCGAAGATCGATCTCATCGACGGCGTGCCGGATCTTGCCATCATCCTGACCCCGGCCGAAACCATACCCGGGATCATCGCGGAACTCGCGCGAAAAGGCACGCGGGCGGCCGTCGTCATATCCGCTGGTCTGACCCGCGAAAATGGCTTGCGGCAGGCCATGCTCGACGCGGCAAAGCCGTTCTTGTTCCGTATCGTCGGCCCCAACACGGTCGGTCTGAACATTCCGCCGATCAAGCTGAATGCCAGCTTCGCGCACATGGCGGCAAACCCAGGCGGGATCGCGCTGCTCTCGCAATCAGGCGCGATCATGACAACGCTGATGGATTGGGCAGCCGACAACAATGTCGGTTTCTCGCATGTCGTGTCGCTGGGCGACATGGCCGATGTCGACGCGGCGGATTTTCTCGATCTCCTGGCCGGTGATTTTCACACCAAAGCGATCGTCATGTATCTCGAATCCATTCCCAACCCGCGAAAATTCCTGTCGGCGGCGCGGGCCGCGGCGCGGCTGAAGCCTGTCATCGCCATCAAATCCGGTCGCCATCCGCAGGCTGCCCAAGCCGCGGCCACCCATACTGGGGCGCTATCGGGGGTTGATCGGATTACCGATGCCGCCCTACGGCGGGCAGGTATTCTTCGCATCGACGATATCGGCGAGCTTTTCGCGGCCACTGAAACCATCGGCAGGTTCTCGCCCTTGGCCCGGTCGCAGGTCGCGATCGTCACCAACGGCGGCGGCGCCGGTGTGCTGCTGGTCGATCGTCTGCTGGATCTTGGCGGCTCACTGGCCGAACTCGGTGTGGATACGATCGCCTCCCTTGACCGCATCCTGCCGAAGACCTGGTCGCATGCAAATCCCATCGACATCATCGGCGACGCGCCACCCGAGCGGTATGGAGCGGCAATCGAGTGTGCTGCAGCCGATCCGGCGACTGATATCGTCGTCGTCATGAATTGCCCGACGGGATTGGCCTCACCGGTGGATGCCGCCAAAGCTGTGGTTGCCGTGACGTCATCGGGTATGATGCACGGAAAACCTGTTCTGGCCTGCTGGCTGGGAAGCCATGCAGCCCGCGAGGGACGCGCCATTCTATCTGCGGGTGGCGTCGCCAATTACGAAACTCCGCCGGAGGTGGGCTTGGCCGTCACCTATCTTCGTGACTGGTCCAGAGCACAGGAAAGTCTCGTCCGGACACCTGGCAGCACGCGCGGCAAAGGGGCGGTCGATCGGCAGAAAGCGCTGGCGATCTTCCGCGCGGTTGCGACAGAAGGCCGCCGTATGCTGACCGAGCCGGAGGCCAAGGCCGTCATTCGTGCCTATGGAATAGGGACACCGGAGACCGTGTCGGTCAGCACGCCAGCCGAAGTGGAGAATGCGGCTGCGCAGCTGCTTGCCCGATCGGCTAGGATTGCCGTGAAATTGCTTTCGAAGACGATCAGCCACAAATCGGATGTCGGCGGCGTTGTGCTGAACATCGAGACGGCGGTGGCTGCAAGATCGGCTGCCGAGGAGGTCGCCCGAAAGCTTGCGGCGATCGGCAAGGCGGACGCGCTCGACGGCTTTGCGGTGCAGGAAATGATCGAGCGAAGAAATGCCCATGAATTGATCCTGGGCCTGACGCGCGATCCCGTGTTTGGCCCGGCGATCGTGTTCGGCGCCGGCGGCGTTTCGGTCGAAGTGGTCAATGACACCGCGATCGCCTTGCCGCCGCTGGACGACATGCTGGCTGGCGATGTCATCGACCGCACGCGCATCGGCAAGCTGCTGGCAGGCTATCGCGATCGCCCGCCCGTCCATCGACAAGCACTTCTGGACAGCCTATGCGCACTCTCCCAATTGATCGTCGATTTTCGCTGTATCGTTGCAATGGACATCAATCCGCTCCTGGCCGACCAGGACGGTGTCATCGCACTCGACGCCCGCATCGAGATCGACCCGACCGATGTCGAAGCACCGATGCCGAATTCCATGTTGGCGATCCGACCCATGCCGGCTGGCTGGGACAGGGAGATTACGCTGCATGACGCCACATACCTGATCCGTCCGATCCGACCGGCGGATGCCGCGCTCTATCCGTCGTTTCTGAAAAAAGTCGAGCCGGAAGACCTGCGACTCCGCTTTCTCTCACCGCGCAAGGGATTTTCCGACAGGATGCTCATCCGCCTGACGCAGATAGACTACGAGCGTGAGATGGCTTTCGTTGCATTGGAAAAGTCGACGGGCGATTTGGCCGGGATAGGTCGGCTCGCAGCAGATCCGGATCACGAGACAGCTGAGTTTGCATTGCTGGTACGCAGCGACCTGCAGCGACATGGTTTGGGCACAGTGCTCCTTTCGCATCTTCGTGATTTCGCGTTCGCCGATGGTCTGCACTCCATCGAGGGCATCTTGCTTGAGGAGAATGAAAGAATGCTGAGAATCTGCCGCCGTTTCGGGTTTGAACGCGCTCATCGCTACGACGAGCCTGGCCTCACGCGCATGAAGCTGACACTGAAACCCGGCTCTTGACCGCAAAGAGTAGTGTAGATGTTGGTTCGTAGCGCGGCCGCGCCGTTTCCGTGCAGAAACTCGGAATGAGCCTTAGAGTGCCGCCGCGCCTTCGTCCTCGGACGCCAGCTGCCTTGCCGCGTCCATCAGTAGCGTGTGCGCTGCATTGCGCAACTCGGTCTCGTCCAACGTGATCCCCAATCCTTGAAGGTCGGACAGCAATCTGTCGCAAAACGCGGCATCTCCTGCTTCGGCGGCGCCAGCCTGCAGAACTTCCGTGGTCAGTGCGCCAATGTCATTGCGCTTTGTGCGTGTGGAGATCCAGTTTGCAAGAAGCGCGTTACGGCGGGAACGAACCTGCCCCGACCTTTCGAAATCGAGAATATATTTATCTTCCAACATTCTTTCAAAGTCGCTTGGCATGTCCAATTCCTTTCTGATGGTCAATTGTCCGTGGCATCAGGGCCGATCCGAGCGCCAATCTCAGAGAGATCATAAGTTCGTTGGCGCCATGTGAGCTTGACATGGATCAAGAGCAACAGCCCACGCCAAGCTCGTGATCACGGGAGCCTACGGGCATTCGCGTCTTCGCGAAGGAATTTTCGGCGATACGATTCGCCCCTTCATCGAAGATGTCAACCTGCCGATATTCACGGTGCATTGAGAACAACGAGGAGCGTGGCGTGACGCCACAATTCTCTCTCGCACTGCTGCCAAGCTGCCAAATGCGGGCAATGTCGGGCACGGCCAATCTTGTCAGGTCTTTGGCAATTTCGTCGGCCAAGACTAACCGTGGCAAAAGAGCAGACTTCAAAGTCGTATTCGATTGATCGATGTCAAAACACCCTGCGTCAAGCGCCAGTATGCTGCGCCTCAATCGACGAACCGGTGGAGGACCGAAGTGATTGCCAAGGACATAATGACTGAAACGATCATATCGGTTACGCCGGACCATGGCGTACGTCATGCAGCCCAACTCATGCTGAACAACCACCTCAGCGGCCTGCCGGTCATCGACGATGAAGGACGGCTGGCCGGAATTCTTTCCGAGGGCGACCTGATGGAGCGAAGCGAACTGGGAACGGCAGCCGCCTCGGTCAGAGGCCCCTTGGCCGGCGCCGCCGCCGCAAGGCAATTCATGAAAAGCCACAGCTGGCGCGTGGGCGACGCGATGACCAAGCATGTCTTGACCGTCGAGGAAACCACTTCGGTCGACCGTCTCGCAGTCATCCTGCGTTCCAATAACATCAAACGCCTGCCAGTGATGCGCGGCGACAAGGTGATAGGCATCGTCAGCCGTGCAGACATCATTTGCGGTATCCTTCACGCGCCACCAGATAATTGCGCATCAGGCGACGATGCCATCCAGCGGGCAGTTTCAACCCGCCTCTATACTGAGCTCAAACTCGACCCGACCCTCGTGGTCGTCACTGCCGATGACGGCAATGTCCATCTCTCGGGCGCGGTAAGGTCCGAAACGGAACGTGCAGCAGCGCTCGTAGCTGCCGAGACGGTTCACGGCGTGAGAGGCGTCAGAAACGACCTTCATGTTTTGGGCAAGTCGTCATCGGATCGCGGCCAAGCCATTGCAAACTGAATAGCACAAAGTCCGAGACGCTCGATATCAGGCGATGTCGGTCAGGGTACCCCGCCGGAGCGGTCACATTCACATGACTGACCCATTGCTCCCGAGATGGATCGAGCACGCGCTCAATATTATCCACGGAGACATCAGCCATGATCACCGAAGATCAAACCGACATCGTGAAATTCCTCAGCCAGGCGGGTTCCTACGGCCTGCCCGGTCCGGTCGAGTTTATCGAAACGCACATCTCGCGCATTTTTCTTGTCGGTGACCGGGCTTTCAAGATGAAGCGCGCTGTCAAGCTTCCCTATGTCGACTTCTCGACCGCGGGCCTTCGTTTGGGCTATTGTGAAAAAGAAGTTGCGCTGAATGGCGCCAGCGCACCGGGCCTTTATCTGGGCGTCAGGCCGATCATGCGGGGCCAGGATGGGCAGCTTCACTTCGGCGGCAAAGGTGAAGTGGTTGATGCCGTTGTCGAGATGGTTCGCTTCGACCAGGCATTGCTCGCCGACAGGCTCGCCACAGCCGGCAAATTGACACCGGAGTTGATGACACGGACTGCGCGGATGATCGCCGGCTTCCATCAGGCCGCGCCGGCAATTCAGGGCGACTGCGGTGCGGACAATATCGCTGCCGTACTCTCGATCAATGAAGCGGGTTTTGCGACCAGTCATCTCTTTGAACCCGGGGCCGTCAGAAAACTCAGTGACCTGTTTCGCGATCGACTGGCGATCCATGCAGCGCGCCTCGACCGGCGTCACGCCGCCGGCAAGATACGCCGCTGTCATGGCGACCTTCATCTGCGCAACATCTGCATCCTGAATGGTGAACCGAGGCTCTTTGACTGCATCGAATTCAACGATCAGATTGCGACTGTCGATACCCTCTACGATCTCGCATTCCTGTTGATGGACCTCTGGCACAGAGGGTTTCCACACTATTCCAGTCTAGTCGCCAATCGCTATCTCGATCACGTCGATGATGAAGACGGCTTCGTGCTCCTGCCGTTCTTCCTGGCGCTTCGTGCCGCAGTGCGAGCACACGTCATCGCGACCCAGGTCGAGGAAGGCAGCACAATTGCCGAGGCCCTCACCGCAGAGGCGAAATCCTACTTCTCGCTCGCCCGGGACCTTCTGGGGGAAAGGCAACCACAGCTTATCGCGATTGGCGGGCTGAGCGGCTCCGGTAAAACTACACTGGCGGACGCGCTCGCGCCCTTCGTGGGCATGCCACCGGGCGCTCGCGTCATCGAAAGCGACCGCGTGCGAAAGGCAATGCACGGAGTCGACGCCGAGACCCATTTACCAGCCGCTGCATATCGTCCGGACATCTCCGAGAGAGTGTACCGCGAAATTGCGCGGCGTGCAGGTTCGATTCTCAAGGACGGTGGGACAGTGGTTGCAGACGCCGTGTTTGACAGGCTGGCCAGCCGCGAACTGATCGAAATGGCGGCGTTGATCCATAATGTGCCGTTCACAGGTGTCTGGCTGAAGGGCGAACCAGAAATATTGCGTGAACGCGTTGCAGCACGTAAGGGCGGACCGTCCGATGCCGATCTTGGCGTGCTGAATGTTCAGCTCGCGAATGAGCCCCACACCATAGGCTGGCAAAGCCTGAATGCGGCGCAGCCCATTTCCGAACTCGTTGGGAAAATACGGGCTCAAGCGAATTTGGGCCGTGAGCCAATGGTTGCGAACCTGACAGGACAAGCCTATTCGCATGAAAATCAGCTCGCCTGAGGGCAGATGCGCTCGGTGCGGCCAAGGCCCCAGGCTCTCACTACAGCCTACCATGCTGGGGTCATCCAGGATTGACAACAATCCGACCAATACTGCTCGGAAGCGATGTATCAACGGGCTTCCAGCATCCGGTATATCTCTTCCTCCTGATCGAAATGCAGCCTGGTAATGGCGTCGAGGCCATCGAGAAGACGCTGGATTTCGCGCCGTTCCGCATCACTTGGTACGCTTGACAGGGCGCGGACAAGGCTGCCGAAGGAGTTGCAGCGGCGACGAATTTCCATATGCGTACGGCTCATCCCTGTCAGCGCGTGAACGTCGTCGGGCTTGCCACCGAGTCGAGGATAGAGTTCGCTTTCATCACGCCTTTCATGCGGCAACAAATGTTGATTTAGGAGCGTTTCCAGTTGATCGAGGCGTTGACGAAGTTCGACACTCGACAGGTGCGGTGCGGCATCGGCCACACTGCGTATTTCATCCAGGATTCCAGACAATTGCCGATGCTCGTCTTCGAGGACGACAAGTTCTTTGGTGCTGACATTCGCACTTTGGCGCCAGTTTGGCCCACCCAGCGCTCTTAGCGCATTGAGTATTACCGCAACGTCGATGACTTCCTGCAGGACAGCACCTTCGATCGCCGGCAAATATCCAAGCATGGCTGCCACCATTGCCACCAACGACAGGGCAATTCCCACAAATGCGCTCTGCAGTGCAATCAAACGCGAGCGGCGCGCGATTTTAAGGGCAGTGACCAGTCTATCCAGACGATCAAGAAGAATAACCACATCGGCAGCTTCGCTCGAGGCAGCGGCGCCACGCGCGCCCATCGCCACACCGACATCGGCGGCTGCCAGAGCGGGAGCATCATTCACGCCATCTCCGACCATCAGAACACGTCCGTAGGCCTTTTCTGCCTGGACCGCAGCTGACTTGTCGGATGGCCTCATATCGCTCTTGAACCCATCAAGCCCGAGGGAGGCAGTAACCGCCGCCGCCAATTCGGCATGATCGCCGGTTAGCAAAACAATACGGTCGACACCGGATTCCCGCAATTGCCGCAGGACGGTGGGTGCTTCGGATCGTATATGATCGGCGAGCAGGAGCGCGCCAGCGACCCGTCCGTCGATCGCCACAATGACGGCGCTCGCGCGTTTGCTGCTTGCCCAGGCATCGATCTCTGCCACCCGTTGCGGATCCCAGCCTTTCGATAGAATGAACCCGGAGCCTCCCAAGCCGACGCGATGGTCGCCCACCCTCCCCTGGAGGCCGCTTCCCGGTTGTTCCTCAATCTCCTCTGGGCTTTCAAGCGTCAACCCTCGGGTCCTTGCAGCCGCAACGATAGCCTGGGCAAAGACATGAGGTGAACCTTGGTCCAGCGAAGCTGCGAGGCGCAGCAACAATTGCGGGTCCAGACCATCGAAGGTTTTCGTCTCAATCAGTCGCGCACGCCCATCGGTAATGGTGCCGGTTTTGTCCAGCAGAACTGTCTTGACGATTGCCAAACGCTCCAACGCCTCGCCGCCTTTGACCAAAATGCCCCTTCTGGCGCAATGGGACACGCCGGAGAGAATGGCCACCGGCACCGCAAGGATAAGGGGACACGGTGTGGCGACGACGAGGACAGCCAAGGCTCTGTGCGGATCGCCTGACAGCAGCCACGCCACAACGCTGGCAACGGCCGTCAGCAGGAGAAAAAGCAAGGCATACTGGTCGGCAATCCGCATGATCGGCGCCTTGGATTTCTGGGCAGTTTCTACCAGACGGACGATGCCGGCATAGGTGCTGTCTGCACTGGAATCGGTGGCTTCCATATCAAATGCTTCGCCGGAATTTGTCGTGCCACTGAGAACCGGGTCACCCCTCTGGAGGCGAACCGGCAGCGCCTCGCCCGTCAGCGTCGATTGATCCAGAACCGCGCTTGCGGAACAGATCCGGCCGTCGACAGGCACGACCTCGCCGCGCTTGATCAGCATTCGATCCCCGCGGACAATTGCCGAAACCGGGACTTCTTCAAGCTGACCGTCGAGATATCGTGACGCGCTGCGGGGAACACCGGCTAGCAATGCGTTCATCTCGCGCGCAACACGCCCCTGCGCGAAATCCTCAAGCGCCTGTCCGCCGGAATACATGACAGCAATGATCATGCCGGTCAGTGGCTCGTTCAGCGCCAGGGCGGCTGCCATCGCGACCGCAGCCACCACATCCAGCGCAAACTGGCCGCGTAAGGCATGTCTTACGATCTCTATTGCCAGGACCACGAGGGCGAGCGCCGTTCCAATCTTCCATGCCAAAGAGGCGAGTGCCGGTTGGGAGGTCGCGTATAGAGCCGCGCCCCCAAACAGCAAAACGACAAGCAGCGGAAAGGTCATGCGACCGACCAAGACCCATGCTTCACGCGGTTTCAAAGCGCTCTCCTCATTCTTCAATGCCGCCCGGTCGCACCACTGGCGCACCTTCGCTGCACACTGTCACTGCGCTTGCTGGTCAAACGCCTGGCGGCCGGACATATCCCTGATATCAATGGCATAGAAGACGTGGTTACGGTCGCTGGCGATCGCCTGAGGGCCAGGTTTAGAGGAGCCGGGCTCCCACCAGTCATTGTCGGTCTGGAGTGCGCTCCACGCAAGTTCACGTTGCTCAGTCTGGGTCTGTTCGTCAAATACGCCGTTGACGATCAGGCATTTCCAATTGTGCTTGTCGATGATGTGTTCGATCTCGAGACAGACCCGCGGATTAGTCCTCATCCAGTCGATCTTTTGGCCCGGAAGCGAAAAACTGACAATGCGATTGTCGGTATAGCGGAACTGAACTGGCACCACGTACGGAACATTCTCCCTGGAACACGCCAAGTGCCCGACCCGGCTTTTTGCCAACATCGCAATGCAATCCGAATGTGACATCTCACGAATGATCATGGTTGGTACCTCCGTTGGCTAGTATCCGCCTCGAATTCGACTTGGCTGGGATAAAATCGATAGCGGGGCGTCGAGCTCCCAGGCCACTCTCTCTTTGGAAATCTTCAGCTCCGCAGTTCCTGCACAAGCTGCCGGCACGATGGAATTGAGGATGATTGAACCGAATCCCCTACGCTTAGGGGGAGAAAACGGAGGTCCGTTGTGCTCTATCCAGATGAACTGAAAGGCGCAGTTTTCCTGGTTTACGGACCACCGGATGTAAACAATCCCCTCCGGAACCGACAAAGCGCCGTGTTTCAACGCGTTGGTTGCCAATTCGTGGATTGCCAGGCCCAGATATTCCGCTGCATTTGCCGGAAGGCGAATATCGGGTCCTTGAATATCAATTTGATCTGTCCCTTGCCCGATCACGAATTCTATCTGTGAGTTGACCAGTTCGCTTATTGGAGCAGCCTGCCAGCTTGCTTTTTCGAATACCTGATAGGAAGCCGAGAGGCTGCTTAACCTTCGTTCGAACGCAGACTGAAATTCGGAGATATCCGAACTCGATTTCGCGATCTGACGCGACATCGCACTGATAATGGAAAACATGTTTCGCGCGCGATGCGTCAATTCCTTCACGAACAGCTCGGCGAGCTCCGCGCGATCATGTTCCGTATGATCCGTGACCCAGAGAACCACGACATCCGGCTGCCCATTGGCGAGAATTGGGCTAAGCGCTATATCAACGGAAATCTTGCTGCCGTCTTTCTTGAGCGCTCTTAGCAGCCGTCCCTCCGCCATCGGCCTTGATTTGGGCAGCTGCATGAAGTCATGTCTCAGCTTCAGGTGTCGTTGCCGCAGTTCCTCGGGGACGAGGATTTCAATAGGCTGATGAAGGAGGGCATCGGCTGGATAGCCGAATAGCCGCTCTGCGGCAGCGTTGAGCCGAACTATCAGGCCTGATCGGTCTACGACAAGCATGGCAATCGGTGCATGTTCGAATAGGGCGCCATCAATTGCTGCGGGCTGTTCGGTGTCCCTACCTGAATGTGTTGCAAACTGGTTCGGGACATCATCACTCGATGAGCCACCGTCGATTGCTGGTCGAGCCGCATCACCTAAAATTTCTGCCGATCTGTTCTCGTGCTTGTCGCTCATAAGCTTTCGTCCTCTCCAAGGCACAAGCCAGCGAGACCTATCTTCCCGCCCGATCTGTTGGATTCCAGTTTTTCTGCGGTCGAATGATGACCCGACCGGCCGGCTGGTACAAAGCCAATGCGACTATCGCACCACCTTCCGGGTTTGGATTGATCTATGGCAAATCGCCTGCAGAATTTGCGAGCGGGCTTGGAAGCAGGAACAACAGACCCGCTTGGTCGCGGCCTGAAAAACGGGCGCCGGCCGAGGCACAGCATTCAGTGCGACATCAGAACTGGCAGCAGTGGATTGCCGAGCACATCGGCAGTCGCGCCTCCCAGAATGAATTCCCGCATCCGCGAATGGCCATAGCCACCCATGATCAGCAGGTCTGCCCGAATCTCCACCGCCTTGATCTGCAATGCATCGCCGATCGGCTGCTCGTGGATTCGAATAGGATATGCCTCCGTTTTGACGTCCCGTGCCGCCAAACAGTCGAATATGCGCTTGCCTGGATCCTGGTCGATCGACTTTTCGCCAAGCACATAAATGATCGAGACCTTCGATGCCGCTGCGAGGAACAGTGCGGCGTCGCCGAGTGCGCGCGCCGCCGCTCTGCTGCCATCCCAGGCGATCGCGATATGGTCGATCCGTCCGGTGAACGGCCTGTCGGGATAGAGAATGACAGGACGGCCGGAGCCAAAGATCACAGCTTGGGATAATGCCTCGAACTGGGGCGACGACTGCAACAGGGTGACATCGTAATGCCGTGCAATCCGGGCGGCGAGATCGGTCGCGTCGGGCTGATGGACCGAGAGCGTTTCGCTCTCCACTGTCAAATTGGTCTCAGCGCATTGATTCTGGAGCACGCTCACCAGATGCTCGCCGCGCAGCCTGCTAGCGCGCTCGGCTTCCATCACCATCTTGCCGGTGTCAATCAGCAGCGGCGCGAAGGGGTCGGTGATCGGCGGTATGGTGACGTCGATTGCCGCGGCATGAAGGGTCGCACCGTAATTCCTGGCGAGATCAATGGCGTTGGAGATAAGGACCTCGGACGTTTGATCCGGATATGTCATCAGCGGGACGAAGAATTGTGGTTTCATCGGAGAACTCCTCAATGTTCCATCGGGACAGCGGCACCGTCGCGCCTGTCGTATGAAGATGGGTCGCAAGGCGTTGCGAAAATATGCTCGTCCAGCCGCAAGTCGCTCCTACCCACCCGTGACTGTCATAGTCGCAGGGAATCTGAGACAGGCCTTGATATCGATCAAGTCGACCTGGCGCGGGAAATTTAGTGTGGCAAGGCCCGGCTGCCATATCGTCCATTGGAAACCGCCATCGACAAG
>Ga0307515_10001254_pt1 | contig 57895 bp, 48 predicted proteins | sample 17_EM_MG_FD_194513 | JGI IMG/M metagenome (GOLD analysis project Ga0307515, IMG submission 194513) | Populus trichocarpa ectomycorrhiza microbial communities from riparian zone in the Pacific Northwest, United States - 17_EM | ecosystem: Host-associated > Plants > Roots > Unclassified | place...
CTAAGATGGTCAACATTGTAAGGACTGACATCGATGCGGTTTGGGAATTCGAAATGGTCGTTGATCTTAGTTCTTCTCATATCTATCAAATCAAAATCAAATCTTTTAAGGTGAAAGATCAAATTATCGGGCACATCCTTCAAGCATGTGCTAGCAGAAAGTTAGCCCGAAACCGCCACCAAGATACCTTACTTACCGTTTTACCGCATTGACGAGTTTGCCACCGCATGACTCGCACTTGTACTTATTATCTATTAAATGTTAGAGGCGGAAACTCGAGCGATGGTAAATTGAACACGACGAACCTCCTTCCATGACATCGCCTTCTACAAACGACTGAAGGCTTTCTTGTAGCGTAGCTTTTCCCTGGACGTCACATTGAATAACGAAGAATCCCTCCACTCTTTCAGAGACATGCTCGCACTCCTTGGATTTAATTTGATTGACGGTGTGACCGCCATAGAATGAACGAAAAAGCTGTTTTGTTTCTTGAGAAAGCATCTGGCCTTCCCATTGATCAAACAGAAGATTGTAAAACTCGTCAGCGTCCATCTGGATATTGATATCTATTGGCTCATTATTAAGTCCTTTAACACAAGCAGCAAAATCCCGAGGGTCTGCAGCTTTGCGAAAAGTGTTTTGCATAATAGCGAAGAGTCGCTGTGTATCTGAAAGCAATCTCTGGGAGCCACCGGCATCGGCGACCTTGACATCGAGAACAAACCTACGGAAATTCAAGTTCATAAAAAGCTGGGTGAGAAGAGAGTTCATGTAGCAGATGGCTCGAGGGTTTGTCAGTCCTACATAGCCCGTAGACGATCGGATCTCGTTTGTGCGGTCGATAGAATAGGATTTCACAGACATCGACTCTTCTTGGCTGTGTTGGTAAAAAGTATGATGATACGGTGGTGCAAACGTACCGTCATCAACGAGCCCTTGTGTAAGTTCAAGGAGCATGTTATAACTATTTTTGTCCTCACACAAGCCTAGGATCAAGTCATACAATTCCTTGCGCGTCGAACTCTCCAAGACTGGAAGCTCGATATGATCGTTTGGATGTTCCTCCAGTGTAACATCGATGTACGGGGGAAATAGGAACTTGACAAAGATGTCTTCCATAAGGCGTCTAATAAAAGGTTAGCCATTATTCCTATATTGGATACTGACTGGTTACCCAACGTTCAAAGGTTTCTTGAACGATTTGAGTGATTGAATGCAGCAGAGAAGGAGCTTCGTAAATCCCATGACGACGGTATCGACATCATCTCGACCGACAAACTAATGAACACCGTTAGCATATGTTGCTCCATAAATGAGGAACAAACTAGCCTCTTCATGCTCATAATTCAATAGCAAACCACTCCAGATGGACAAGAAACCTCGAAGGGAGTTTTCGTCTCGGTCACTTTCGTCATTTCTCCTGAAGACCTGCTCTGCAATGCCGAAGAGTTGTGCAGACTGACTAGACCATTGCACAGTGTCTGGTAGAATTGAAGAGATGACCTTCCAATAGAAGGCGGCGAGTTCGCTTCCAGTCAAAGGTGATGTCCTATAGAGATAAAATTAGGGAGTTTACGGTGACATAAAGCCGGAACCACCCAAATTCGACTTACGACGGCAAGTCACCTCCACAAACTGATGCAATTGACTGAACAATGCCATGGCGTAGAGTAATTCTCGGATCTACGAGAAGGAGAGTTTTGTGTAGCCCTCGAATATCCCCTCTACAGACAAAGGCTTCCCACACCTTTCTAGAGTGGAGAGAAGCCTCAAGTATTGTGGCATAACAGTCACATACTACGCGTATATTCTCGTATTCTGTCTCAAGAGCTCTGTACAAAACGGACAGCAGACGCTCTACCAGAAGTGATTCGTCGGAGAAATAGTGGGCCGAAAGGTCTTGGAGAGGACGCTCTGCCTGACGTTAGGTAATTATTTCAACAAAATGCGATATGAAAAATATTAAGAATACCCTTTAGAAAGCCGAGAAGCACAGTAATCAACAATGATGCAAGGGAAACGTCGTGTCTGCCTGTCAAAGAAGGACTTATCAAGTCGCTGTTAAGGATAGCCCCATCCAAGAGTTGAATCGTATTGGAGAGGAAAGCTTCATCGACAATACCCTAGCAGTTGTGAGTAGGTCTGATTTGCGGGTAGCTAATTTGATGAACTTGATCTACCTTGTTTAGTTGGGTTCGGAGTCGGCTCTGAAGAGCAAGTGCGGCGTATTTTGCTTGGAAGACCTTGCCTGGCGGGAATATATCTCGGGCGGATGCGCTACCTGACGCAATGGCTTCAGCAATCCTCTCACGCGGTGCGAACAGGCAAAGGAAGTCAAAGATCTAATGGTCTGTCAGCCTCTTGGACTAGCCATCAGCTAGGAACAACGAACCGCCTCGCTTATATCATCTTCTGAATCCATGCACGTATACAACTCCTCAAAATGCTTTAGAATGCTGGTTTCGAAGGCAGAGCAATTAACATTGGGCCCATTTTCCGGCTGTATCGGTTCCGCGCCCGCTGCCTTGCTAACGAGTACCCAGGTAATACCCTCGATTCCCCCAATTCGCTTATCGGCCCACTCTTGAAGTGCGAGCTTTTTGCCTCCAACAATGAGCGTTAACTTGGAAAAGCCAGTCAAACGTCCGAGGCGTTCATGAAGTTCCTGGAAGGTATCCTCTTTGCCCATGATGAGAGCTTGTCTTTCACTTGTTGCACCACCGAAGACCTGGAATCTAATCTCTATAGGGTCTCCGCGGATAATTTCTGGTTCGCATGGCTCACATTTTGAATCCGATCGTCGGGCACGAGTAAACTCGGGCTTTGTTCTGATCAGTTGCAGGAACAACTTTTCAAACAGCAAAGTTCGGGTAAAACGGCGTTCATGGTCATGAAGTTCGTCATCGGAAGGCACGACCGCCATGGACTCGCCTTCTCCCACCCCAGCCTCATTACTACCAGATCTGAGGACGGGATACGACGATAGAAGCCGCTCAGTGCATTGCTCTACAAGTGCAACATGGGCATCTTCTAGTTCATCGAGGGAAACACCTTTACAGCGATAGACCTCTATGTACCGTGTGGCCAATAGGGTAGCGGAAAGATCTTCGATAGTTCCAGGAGGTGCTGTTAGTATCAAACGCCACAAAAGACTAGCCCCTGGAACCTCCAGGAGCTCACGGCCGTCAGTCTTAGAAACCATCTTCTTCTTCATCAAAGGCAGAGTAATATGATGAATGAAATCGTAGAGACCAAATGTGAAGAAAACTGGCTCTAGTTTTGGAATATGGTCGGAGATGAGGCGACTGCAAAAAACATTCGACGGTTTGAACTTCGCCGCGTCAGTCAGCCTGGACCAAGCAATGTCGCGAATGGAGTTGTCCAAGGCATATTTTCCTACAAGATGGTCCCAGAGCGCCTCGTATAACTCTAGTGGTACAGATTTCGCATTCCAGGCAATAATGTAGGCTATTAGATCTAGACGGTATTGCATAGCAGGTATTTGAAACGGGCTGGGATCTTGGGTCCTCTCAGCTTGGACAAACGCGCAAAGCTCAGGGATCAAATATCGTGCCAAGTCAAATCGCTCTGTTAATAATATTGTATCCTCAGGAGATGATGTGCAACAGAGGATATGAATAGCGTGGGCGCTTCCTGTTGCCTTATTCGTTTTATTTCTAATGTCTCGAACACAGGATTCATAAATTTTTTCGCGTTCATACAGGCCTACGGAAAGTGCAAGGGCACGTAGTTGGTCGGATGCTTCGGCGTGCAAAGCATTGATGAGCTTGGTGGAAGCCCTACTTGGTGCCGTGTCCTGGATCAGTCGTACGCAGAGTTGAGAAGGCCTCGACCTAGGATCTACGGTGGACCAATCTTTGAATCTTTGTTGAATCCTTGGGCTGACATCTCGACAGAATCTCAATATTTCCAAAGTATAAGCCTCAATTGGCAGCTCGTAGAGCTTGGCACAAATGTAGAGAAGCTCTGGGGTATCCATGAGATTCACAATATTCCTGAGCATTACAATGGTGGCGGAAACTACCCGGGGATCTGGGCTGGTGGAGACAGTTTCCCAAATAGCATCAGTTTGTGCCTCTGTATACCGGTGGGTGACAACAAGGAAGCCAACAATGTTGCCACTGCGTGAGATGAGTTGTGGATGAGAGTCAACGCCAATAATATAATCGATGACCTTCTCTCTAAGTAAAAACTCGGCAAGGTACTGCATAACCGGATGGTTTGTCCCCTTGTCAGAAGCATTGTATTCCTTCCAAATCTCGACCAATTCCGAGTCCATAGTACCAATGCACATGACGCGCAGCTCCATTCGACCTTTCAAAATATATTTCTTGAGTAATTTGAACTTCCAAGCGTTGGATATTAAAGCAGGCAGAAATTGAGGTTCGTGCCGGGCGGTGTTGGCTCTGGCTTTTGTGTCAATGCTTTGAATAGCACCGGATTCCACTGATTGGCTTCGAGGTTTTTCCAGGAATTCCTCTGCGAGATCCCGGGCAGTCTGGTCGTCTATTGTAACAAGGCAGTGTAGAAGCTTCGCACATAGCAGTACCATGTCGCGGTTGAAGCCAACATCAAGAATCTTCCCGGCTACTTGAAGATCTTCATCAAATTTCCTAAAGACTCGGAGAGCAGTACGGGAGAATTTGGTTCGGTCGACGCCAGTATCCAGAGTGGGAATATCGATGATACTCCAACCTGTACATTCCAGAAGCTGTAAGACGTTTGTTGCAATATGGTTCCTAGTAGCACCTTGAACCTTAGCCCACGCCAGCTCTGCAAACTGAGCTAAGTAGTGCAAGCCGTTTGTTGTTGGCTTGATAAAGTCCCTCACAAGCGACAAACCCATGACTCGTATATCTACGTTGTAGTCTTTGGCCAGAAGACGGAAAAGCGCCGCTCCCTCTGCACGGAGAATGGCGTTCAGTGCCTTTAGGTGCTTGAGACATAGCAGGTGGTGGTCCACTAGAGTTTCACCGGGAAAGCGGTTTAGAATTTCGGCATCGACGTGTAGAAGCCGTGCACAAAGCCTCACGTAGCTTCGAAGAAGACTAAATATGATGCTTTCTTCAGTCTCACCTGGACCGCAAAACTCGTCGCCGAAAGGATACCTGTTCATGTAAGCGAGACTTGCAGATGAGTAAAGAAGATTTATCCGTACCGCCGTTGAAGTACCCTTGTGAATATAGACGACAGTTCATCCCAGATGTTCGGTTGATCGACGTAGACAGCTCGCCAGTGGGCATGACGATCGGGTGCGATATCAAGCCAATGGGTAACTCCGGGAAGAGCAGATGCTTCAATTGGATTTGCTAGATAGATGTTAGTATTGGTTGGAGGTGGGAATGCTATAGAGGCAGAGTCTAAAAGTCTAAAATCGTACCTCCTTGAATATGCTCTGTAATGGCACGCATGGCATTCAGGATCGTGTATCGCGCGACGTAGGGAAATTGGTTAAAGTAGTCCGCCGGCGACTCATCCTCACCGTCAATCTGGATGACATGTTGTCCCATGTAGTCATCCATTCCCTCTTCGGTGTCATCATCCAGCTCAATCTCCACAACCGGTGGGCTCTCCGCCGATACGTTTTCAACACCAGCCGGATCTCCTTGGTTAACAATCAAGGGTGGCGAAGGTGTATCATTGCTGTTGGGAGCAAGCTCTGGAGCGGCGTTGGGTGGGTCGCCAGAGCTGCCTGCTTCGGAAGAGGGAGGCTGCGACCGAACATTGATTGTAACTTCGACGGGTTCGGCGGTGGTGTTTCCGGGCTGCGGGCCGTTGGTTATCACATCTGCTGACATGCTTCGTGTAGCTCTACTGCCGCTGTCAAGGCGTGGTCGTTTACGGGTCAGCGTAGAGTCAGCGTCTTCCATGGAGTCGCGGCGGGGAGGACTGGAGGTGCCGGAAGTTTGTGTGAGGTCAACAGACTCCATCAGATCATCCTCATTCATGAGTCAGCAGGTTAGTAGAGGAAAGTTTGATGAGTACGCGGAGCACTCCAAGAGGGAGGCAGGCGAAGGCCTTCCACAGCTTGTGGATGAGGCAGGCAAGGCTGCGGTCTGGGAAGGAAAAGGTTAGGTGGGTATTGGGGTGGCAGCCTAGACAGGCAATGGCAATGGTAATGGCAGGAGGGAATAATTGCAGCGCCACAGCAGCACCATGGAGCTTCCCGCAGGAGAGAAAAAGACGAACGAAAGAAGCTTCTTTGATAGAAGCCAATTTTGTGGTGATGGTGATTTGCAGCTACGCGTCGTGGGGCAGAATGGCACTTTCACAAGAGCTTGGGCTTGTCGGCGGGAGTCGATAACATTAGCGCCGCGCTAGGTTCAAAGAGGACGGCACACGCTGCTTATTGGTCCACCTTGGCCCGTGCTGCGAAAAACTCAACACCAAGGCACCGATCACGAGCAGGTACAGTCACTACCACCAATGCTTCGATTGAGCTAGCCTTAACTGCATCAGAAAATTCAATCCGGGCGCTCCGAACGCACTGCCCAGAGACCAAAGAGGCTATCTAAGAAATTCCTGTCCTGTCCCGTCCAAACACACACCTACCGTTCTACGCTGTTCCAACACAGCAAACAGGTTTGGAAAATCACAACTATATCTGGTATTGATTGTAGAAACATACATATTTGCAGAGATACTAGGGCAGTGTCAACATTTTTTTACAATTAAGCTGTATCACCCTAATCGCCGCTCACCTTATCATAATGGCACCGGGCGGAGCACCGTCGAAGAAGGGCCTAAAACAGGTCTTCAAGGTCGATTCGCCGTTCACTCCAACTATATGGTAGGTTAGCCACTGATTATGCAGGCTTGCTAAACCAACACTACTCTCTGCTAGGCCGCAAATCGCTCCAAAGGACCACGACATCATCTTAGATATGCTCTGCAAGTAAGGATATTTCTCTCATATATGTAGAATACTTTCTTGTTTTGAATATTTTGTCTTATGGTTTGGGTCAATGATCATCTCTTAGTCCAATACATCGCCTGATTCCGCATCATCCCGAATAACAGTTCATACATACCTCTATCTTTACAGTTCAACGTGGAAACTTCTTGAATTTCAAATGCTACTGCTGTCCTTACTAAATTGCTTGAACATATCAAACTTCAAATCTCTTAAGGCACCTCATCTATATTCACCCATTGCTTTCCCATCACCCTCCAACTCCTCTTCACATCGTCGCATTACTATAGCTAACCCTACAGCCTCCTCGCACCCCTCGGCCGTCACCGTGATACCCACATAGTCCGCTCCAAAGGCAAGAAGCGCAAACGCCTTCCTCCCTCTTCAGAGCCAGCACCAGGCCCTCCACCACCAGTCCCAGCTCTCTCCGCTTACCTCACCATCGGCCTCAACAGTACAACCCGCCACCTCGAATCACTGGCCGCGCTTTCCGCTCCGCGCTCCCTGCAACCAGAGCACAACCCTCAACAACCATCTTCTGCAACGGGTCCTACTGGCACAGGAGCCCTAACGCCTGCACATCTATCCCTCCTCGTTCTCCCACACCCTTCCCCGTCATCCTCCCTCCCCCATACACACCTTCCAATTCTGACGCACCTCGCTTCTCTCGCTCACCCAGCTCTTCCTGCAACCCGCATAGTTCTGCTCTCGCCTGCTTCAGAAACGCGGCTGGCTAGCTCGCTGCACCTACCGCGGGTAGGCGCGCTAGGGATTATGGAAGAGGCGCCGGGAGCGGACACGCTAGTGCAGTATGCACGGGACCAGCTCGGGGTGGTGGAGGTGCCGTGGGTGAGGGAAGGGATGTTGAGTGAGGGGGTGGGAAGTGGGTGGCTAGGAACGAAGATTTCGAGTGAGGGAGGTGGGGATGGAAAGGGAGATGAGGTTGATAGCAAGGAGTCGAAGGGAAAGAGGAAGAAAAAGGGCTATGCCGGTGGTGGCGGATCGCAGAGTGATATATAATTGTCCTTTTGCGATACTACTGCCATCGCTGCCTGATATATAATTAGATAAATTTCAATCAGGATAGCCCTTTGGCTTGAGGCGCGGCAAATATTTTTGCATTCAAATCTTGTTCTTAGCATTCGTGCTTATACCATATTTCCACAACACCCATAACTATCACAGCTATGACGTGCCGAACTCTAGCCTACCACTTCCCACCCTTCCCTTTCCCTTTCTTCTTCTTCGCCGCCCCTCCTCCACCACCACTTGCCCTCGGCTCACTCACAGCCTTCTCCTTCTCCTCACTTACCGCGCCTCCCTGCGTGAGTCCGGCCAATTTCTGCTTCCCCTTCCGGCCCTTAGGTTTATAATAACTACGATCGCGCATTGGCAACCACCTCTCCGGATCCATCTTCTTGTTGGGGTCAAAATCACTCGGAATATGGCTCTTCCTAATCCTTTTCGCCTTCACCGGCTTGGTTTTCCCCATCGCGCTCCGCTTCTTGCTCTCTGGCACTGGTGCCGCGGGCGGGACCGCAACGCCCGCCTCCTCGAGTGCCGCGGCGTCGATATCTGCCACAAGACGCGAGACGGGCGGGAGCGAGCCGACGAGCTCTGGGTTGAGTTTTGATGGATCCGTGATTGCATGTGCGGCGACCAGGCCAGCTATAGCAGCGCGGTCCGAGTGGTCCTGCTCGTATAACGCAGCGAAGATCTCGCCTGCGCTGGCTAGGTCCTCCGGGTTCTGGCTTTCTAATAGAGCAGTACCAGCTGCTCTCATCAGTGCCTTTGGAGGGTTTTTGGACTTATGTCGCCAGTAGCTCGCTGCCTTTGCGAGTTCGGATTTGCTTTGGGATTTCCGACCTTGCAGAGCATAGAGGGAGACTAGAGTACCGATGAGACCGGGAGCGAAGCGGGCGTCCAGGTCGGAGAGAGTGGCAGATTGTTCGAGGCGCTTGAAGAAGGTTTCGAGGAGGTTGACGGCAGCAGCGTGATTATTTGTTAAGATGTAGAGATTTGTGATTGTGAGTAAAAGGCCAATATCATTGGGCCGTTTCTCAAGGAGGGGAATGATTTCTTTTAAGGCGGCTTTGCCAGTTGCATTGTGTGCGTGTGCGGCCGCATTAAGGACGACAACGGAGTTAACATCCGGAGATGTGGTTGGAGATGGATGCTCAGAGATATAGGCCGCAGTGGAGTTGGCTACCCCGGCATATTTCTTTGATAGGAGATCCATTACGTACTCATCCTGGTGGAGAATGTTCGCTTGGAATTTAAAGTGCTGGTCGGTCTTGTCGCGCTTTGGTGTAGAATGGAAGAGACGGTGTGATAGGTATGGGTTCGTATGAAGTTTCGACGCTGATAGGGAGTTAACCTGACCAATATGTCGAGTTGAGAGTTCGCGGATTCTATAGCACGTCAGTTACCAGGTAAAATACTTTGTCCTCTAACAATACATACTCCGCAAATGGGATATTTATGCAGAGCTCTTCAGCTTCGTCGACCTTGCCCAGTTGAATAAGGACGTATACCTGTTGCACAATTATCGGCAACAATTCTGCCTTTTTCTCGGCTTCTGTAAGGTCCTCCAAGGCATTACATAGGTCTAGGACTCGAGTCAGCTAGCGTGTCGAAGCCCCAGAGCAGAGGTCACTAACCCTTTGCTCTCTTCAGCAGGATCTCCCCTTGGCCGAACTCCCCTCTAGATATGCTTCCACATGCTGCATTGTATGCCGTCTCAAAAGCCTCCATATCCTCCCTTGCTGGCTTCTTTTTCTGTGCCAGATGTCCGAGCCCTGTCCATTCTAATTGTGCATCCACAGCTCCGCTGTTGATCCTGAGATCATTTTCTTCGTCCTCCACAGCGGCCTGTCTGCCTGATAGCTGTCTGTAAACTTCCGCTGCTTGCTCAAAGTTTTCCGTACGGTATGCCTGTATCAAACATCAATCGGATGTCCACATATCCAAAACCACTCAAACCTACTGCCTGGGCCAGAACGTGCCTCACCCCACGCCCACTATCCACAGCCTCCGCAATTTTCACCGCCTCAACCTGATGTCCAGCCCTATACAACGCATATGCATATTCCAACTTCGCCCTCTCTTTCAACCTATCTCCGCCGTCCTCAAAAACCTTGAGCACATCATCGTATCTTTCGAGGTTCAACAGTGCGACAGCCTTAACATGCTGCGCTTCTAAGTCCGATTTGGTCTTCTTGAGTGCGGCATTGGCGGCTTTCAGGACCTCTTCGTGGTCGTCGATGGTGGTTTGGCGGAGGAGGGTCAAAAGAGAATTTGCGGCGGCAGATATTGGTGCGGCCATGGTTCGAGTTCGCGCTATAATTGCTCCATGTGGGAAAGATGTATCGGATCGCACTTGATGGGTCAGAAATCAAAGGATCTCGGAGTTTGTAATGTTCGTGGTGGGGAAGTGGGTGATGCTCGCTAAATCATTGTATGCCTCCATAGGGCTGAATGATCCCCTAGTGGGCCTTAAGAAGAGCTAGCATTACTAACTTTTTGAACCAAATATCTATATTTATGACCTTTGCACGAGCTATTGATACAATTGCACGAGAGGCATCGCGCTTTCGAACTGCCTTTTCACTCTCTTGAGCTTATCTATTACGCCAATAAAAATGCCAATACCGAGAGATATAAGACTCCAAAAATCACCGCAACTCCGTCGCTGTATGCAACCGAACTCAAATAGCATCTTCAAACTCATCCTCATCAGATTCCTCCCCTAGAGCTAGAGGAGATGGCACTCTAGCGGGAGAAGCTAGTTCGATCTTCTGGACAGGTGATTCTACCTTCAACCTTTTTACATCTGGAGTCCCATTCGTTTCCAGAGCGACTACATCTTCAAACTCATCATCATCATCATCTTCCTCCTCCTCCTCTTCTTCTTGAGCCTCCTTGGCTTGTCGTTCTTGCTCTGCTTTCAATTGCTCGAAGTAAGCATCCAGCGTTGGATCTCCAGTCTTCTTAACATCATCTTCAGGCTCCAGCTTATAGGAAGGTGTATCGGCTCCGTTAACCGGAAGAGTTGAGCTAGTCACACCTGTGGTATACTCTTTGTTGTCTACAGTCGACTTGACATGCCACTCGGGAAGCTGATTCTGTTTGGCAATTTGAGCATTTCTCTGAGCCTCTGCGGCTCGTTCTGCCTCTGTGTACTCCTTGTCTGTAGCGATGGAAATTTCGATCTTCTCAGGATCGGTGGCAATCCCTTTCACGGCGGTAGGTCGAACTGTCTGCATTGCTACCGGCTCATGTTTCGCAGCTGGATTAATCTCACTGTCACGAGGAAGCTCAATCGCACGTTGTACGGCTTCTTCGCCTTCGATAGCCGGAATGGTAACTTGATCAATTTCTTGCATCAGTTTCAGAAGACTCGCAAATTGCCTGTTGAACTTCGCAGGTGTATCGTCATTCTCTGGCTCAGCATCTCGTGTATTGTGGATAGAATCAAGAGGATGGTCGCATTGCTTGCAAAGGAACCCGCTTTCTCGCCCTAGAGGATCTATCTTATCCAGAACCTCCATTGTCGTCCATTGTGACCTGCATTGTGGACAAAAAAACTCCTTCTTTTCTTGTGTCGGCTTGCTGTGGTCCTTTATTCTCTCATCCAACATATGTATCCGATATTTGGTTGCATCGATGGCTCGGCGGTAGTCGACGTAGTAGTATTCTCGAGTAATGGCTTTCATGGCCCCATCACGAAGTTCAGGGCGAGCAAATCTAAGGAAGTCAGAGATAAGCCTCTCTTTAAGAGTGTTGCACACTTACACCGAAACAAGTCCACCTTCTTTCAGTTTACCACAGAGTTTCTGGGCTGTCTTGAGTTGTTTGCCATAATCCAAAACCATAGCAACGTCAGCAAGTGATAGCCTAGGACTCATCAGCTAGAGCCTTATGTAAAGAACGCGCATATAGACGCACGCTCCATGGAATACAAGCGCATCGATGACTACGACGTGCTCAGTCTCGTAAAACATGCGCACAACTGTCTTGACGAAGACTCGCGCAAGTTCCACGGGATCCATGGCTGCTCCTGAGAGGCTCAGCACTCCGAGGACACTAAATTGCTCATCCGATACAGATTTTTGACGTTCAACGATGAAGAGGTGGTGGCTGAGGTGAGATCCAAGGCAGAAGGAAATGCATCGCAAACGCGATTGATAGCCAGCCCTATATATTGCGGTAAGTTTGGCGGTATATAATTCTGCCTGAGCGCCAAGGAAGCCTCCGACGAAAATCTGCCGATGAAACTTAGAGTGCTGATGTTCAATGCCAAATTCTTATACAGTACAAACTGCAGATGTTCCTGTGGCCAGCGCCTGGGAGGTTCCTGAAAACCCCCAAAGTACTTCTTCAACGGCCACAATGGACTTTAAACCTACAAAAAACCAAGCTCCCAAGTCTACGCGCAATAAGTCACCTGGCGAAAACGTCCCAGACCAACAGCGTGGTGGCTCGGGCCGAAATGACAGAAAACACAAATGGGAAGGTAAGGGAAAGTTGCAGCATGGCAGTCGCGGTGGAGATAAGAAAAAGAATCTGGGACGTCGGGATCACTTGTAACGAGCCAATTGCCCTATTGAAGCGCAAATCTAACTAAGCAAGCCGCGAGCAACTAGACAGAAGAGGCCGCAACGAGGCCGAGCAGTCAAAGCGGCGAAAAATAGAAGAGGATGGCAAGAAATTTGACTCAGTTCTACCGTCAGCATTCTCTAAGGATGAGATTGATGCAGAGGAGAGAAAGCCTAAACGCAAAGTTGCTGTTCTGCTTGGATACTCTGGAACTGGCTATAAGGGAATGCAAATGTAAACACTAAGATTGCCCTACCTGGAGCTAATTACGCTAACTCGCTGAAAGAGACACTACTCAAAAGACGATTGAGGGTGACCTCTTCACGGCCTTCGTAGCCGCTGGAGCAATCTCCAAAGCCAATGCGGACGACCCCAAAAAATCCTCGCTCGTGCGCTGCGCAAGGACGGATAAAGGAGTTCACGCTGCTGGCAACGTAATTTCCTTAAAGTTGATTATCGAAGACTCAGATATTGTCGAGAAAATAAACAGCCACCTTTCCCCTCAAATCAGGATATGGGGTATTGAACGAACAACAGGTGCCTTCAGTTGCTACCAGGCATGTGACTCGCGGTGGTACGAATACCTGATACCAACATATTCATTCCTTCCTCCACACCCTTCAAGCTTTTTGGGAAAGAAGCTCGTTGAATTGGCGGAAAAGTTTGGTGAGCTGGATGAATACAACAGACGGCAAGAAGAGGTCGCGAATTTCTGGCCTGAAGTGGAAGAAAAACACATCAAGCCTATACTCGAGACTTTGGATGGGTCTATACGACCTCTAATAGAGATGGCTCTGTACGAAGCTGATGGAATAGAGGAAGGTGGCCCACGTACTAGTGCCCAACTAGAAGCTGACAAGATACAACCGACTAAAGTCATCGATCATGCTGATGGCAAAATCGCGCAGGGAGATTATGCTTCAGAGGAAGTAAGAGGGGGGGAACCAAGCTTGCAGGCGCCACCGCAAACAACTCAGACCATCGAAATTGAGGAGGCCCAGCCCAGCGTTGGAGGTGATGTCAAAGAGACATTGAGTGCCCCTAATTTGGACACCGAAGTCATTTCTCACCATAAAATCACCAATACTAGCGAAGCAGACCTCATAGTGAATAGCATCGACGACATCGTCCCCCTTCCTGATTCAACACCTGAAAAGAAAGCTCTTGAGGCCACCATGAAACCTCTAAAGAAAGCATACATAAATGCTAGGAAAGCTTACCGTATCTCACCCGCTCGGATAGCGCGTCTTCAAGAAGTTCTTGACCAATACATAGGAACCAAAAACTATCACAACTACACAACGTTAAAAAAGTTCAAGGATCCATCCGCGAAAAGACATATCAAGTCATTCAAGACCGGCGAGAAACCTATAATCATCAACGGTACCGAATGGCTAAGCTTAAAAGTTCATGGACAGAGCTTCATGATGCATCAAATTCGCAAGATGGTCGGCATGGCTGCGCTAGTAGTACGGTGCGGCTGCCCAACAAGCAGAATCACAGAATCATTTGAAGACGTAAATTTGAGCATTCCGAGAGTTCCCGGTCTCGGTCTCTTGCTGGAACAGCCCGTTTTCGACAGCTACAACACCCATCAAGCAGAGAGACATGGAAGAGAGAATATTGATTTTAGTAGGTATGAACAAGTTATCAATGAATTCAAACAGAGGGAGATCTACGAGAGAATTTTCCGAGAGGAAGAGGAAGGAAACCAGTAAGTAGCCATGATTGAAGTGCCTCCACAGCTTTAATTTTTACTGAAAGATCCAATAGTTTCAACACCCTTTTTACGCACATTGACAACTACAAAGAACCAACATTTCTCTACCTTACTTCTAGCGGCATCGCCGCTACTCAAGATCCAATCGGTAGCAACAAGGGCAAAAGCAGACAGCAAGACAAGTGGAACGAAATAGAGTCCGAAGATGGCGCTGATGGTGGCGAAGGATAAACTTATCATCATTGGTTTCTCTGAATTCTAGCATATTGTTCAGCACACAAAGCTTTAGCTAGACTAGGCTTACATGGACGAGGCAAAGCTTCTGAATGATATATCGACCTACCTCAGAACTACAGTGCTCTCCTTTCTCATTCTGAAATACTTGGAGCCATTCTGCTCATTTCATGCCAGGATCTAAAGTTACATTCACAATATTTTTATTGACGCAAGGCCAAATACACGACGAGACGGGGATTACTCATCCCTTTTCGCCCCCTCCCCCTTTATTGTTGACGGAGTTTGAATAGTTACAGTTGATGGCACAATTTATGGCAGGCCGATGGTTGCATTACTGAGCGCTAGCCCTTATATTTCTAACCCTGGCGGACTTGGTAAATTCCTCGATTTCATTGCTAGATCCATTTACCAGCTCCACCATGCACAAACACCGCACATTCCTTCGCGATATTCGAACTAATCTCATATGAAAGGACACAGGAATATAAATGTCGACGAAAACAACTCAATTATGGCAGCTCAACGAAAGTGACATAGTTGCGGCTGAAGTAGTCTTTGCTAGAAGAAAGCTGTCTGACAGCCATTTACAGAGTTTAAAAGTACGGCGTGGCCCTAATCCATCAAATAACTCTTGAGGTAGATCTCAAACATCAATGACAGTCTAGTAGGGTAGTCTGGACTGGAAAATATGTGGCCAAACTCGCCCGTCTTCGTCTGTCCGCGCGTTCCTTCAGTATAATGAGTTTGCAAGTTTCAGGGCATCGGAAAGCTAAGCGCTACTCAATTAGCGTGAGTGTTTATCACCTCACACTCTTTTAGGAATGATAGAATACTTAGACACGACATCAACGAAAAAGGTTATCTGCTCTAGAGGTTTGAGCTGCCCTGCTCTAAGCATCTTAGCCTCGTATAACATGCCTCAAAATTTTTATCTCGTGTATTCTAAAACATGCGCCCAAGGGCGAATATTGCAAAGGTCGAATAAGGCTAGAGAGTATTTGGTATTCGTTCCCATTAGGCCCGATCGGCTAACATTATGAACAGGACGACTGCCGCCCCAAATGTTGCATTGAGGTTCTCTCCCCGCCAATCAATTCGGCCGAGCTGGAGTCACCGGCACAGAAGGCTGAAGTTGTTGCCTTATTTCCCTCAGCCTGATGAACCCATACAAATGCCTAAGATAGGAGGCCTCCCACGCAGTCGTGAACTATGAGTCCTCTCTTCAAATTCTGAGTCAATGCTTTTCGATCAGCCTGAAAAGCGAGACGGAAACTTTACCATCCCTTTGCAGCCCACTTCCCAGTCCCAAGAGCAACGCCTATTGACTCCGGACCCATGTATTCACCAGTATCTCGAAGTGATACTGTCTCGACGAACAGTTCTCGCAATTCTTCAATGCTCAAATGTGGAAACCCGAGGCGCAAGGTTACAAATTATAAAACTCAGGCCGAGAAATCCCAACAGCCGCCGAAACTTCTGAGGCAGGATTCGTATCCCACATATAGACTAAAGTGGGAGAAACTCAAGGCGTTTCTGGAAAGAAAGTTCCCGGATCATACCTTCAAAGAGCGCCGCGTATGTTGCCCCACCCAGCAACCTTGCAACCCGCATTATCTGTTGTACTTGTACATGGGACTGACACGACTTCTTTCTGCTTAGGTGATTGGAGACAAGTATATTTTTAATATACCCGAGTCACTGAAATCTGTAGGTAGCCTCAATAATTTCCATTTATATCCCAATAGCACTTCCACGACCAAGTGTTGCTTACCAAGTGGTTATATAAGGCGGACAGAGACGAGATTGCGAATGAGCGAGATGAGGATCCAAATGAGCAGCCACGTCGAGCAGATTCACCGGAACTATATTAGCCAATGATTTTAGACATGCAATAAAATCCGCCATGACATAAGGCGTCGAATTCAGAATAACTCTCCTGTTGCGTGTAACCTTGTTGCTGGCTGCGAGGGTTTCAAATCGAAGCCTACTACACTACCACAGCCTCGTTGTGGCAGGGCAAATCCAATATTCCTATGTGCCTTACATCTCATAAATCCACGATTATATGTACTCTTTCGACTCCCCAGTGTACCCATATCAGCACGAAATCAACAACTAACACGCATCTTTGGTTACGCACGAGCCCACAGGTGAACTATGGGTACTCTGCAACTTCCCGCAGACTTTCAGTTCTCCTACGAGAACAGCGTGTCCTACCCCCAAAATCTTGTCTATCGAGCTTCATATCTCGGCGCCCTCCAGGCATACACATCTCGACTTGACACTGCCGTGCCGAAGCTATTGGTAGAAAAGGATACAGATGCAGATGTTCCATTTCGGGATTTCCGACCTACGGGTCAAGGCGCCCGTAAGTCCTCGCCTCTGGTCACTTCAACCCATCTACTTACCTATAAAGCTTTCAAAAAACAAAACATATTGAGCGATGCGGCTCTGAAGGAATGGCTAGGGGATCAGTCAACCACGGACCCAAATAGCCCGGGATCTGTAGCAACGAAAGTTGACCCGAAATGTCGCTTCATGTGAGGGAAACCGGTAGATCTCAATTCGAACAGCAGTTGTGCTAACAAAAGGTTATCATACAGCTTCCTATGGGCGGCGCACTCGCGAGCGTCCCTCAAAATAACCCGAAGGATGCTTGTCCGAATTCTAAGTTATCATCAAGTCATGCCCGGATATCTCGACTTCATCTCTGTTTTTGGTGCCCAGAACCTGCCGCGGGACCTGCGATTCAGTGGCTTTCGCGAGCAAACGCTGTTGAGTAATTCTGCTCGCAGACAATCAGTTCCTGCCTTGGGCAGAAGTGGACGGCAGTTCCAGCTTTGCTACAATCTCAAGACTGTTAGCTGCCTCTCACCTAGTACTCCTACGAAGAATAAAGAGTGGTCTATTCGGCAGGCAGCTTTCCATCATCAATTTGATGTGGATGAAGGAACAACTCTCTGGATAGTCACGAAAGGCAATTTGGAAATAAAGAAACGGATTCAAGATATGACGGGTAAAGATGGGAGGCCGGAAGACAAATCCTTCGGGACACCAGCAGAATGCTTTAAGTCTAGCTTAGCAGTGCACCTGCTAAACTCACACTGGTCAACCGAAGACTGGCGCTGGTATGTCCAGTGGTTAGAGGACGTAGTAGATTACGAGGTAAAGAAAACCCAAGCGCAAACTCAGTGACTATACAAATACTAATTAACCTGCCTCAGACACACATCGCAGTATGGGGTCCACGTGGCGTGGGCGAGCATCGACGGGAATATCGTCCAGATGATCTTCAGGAAGTGCAAGACTACGAAGACAAAACAAATGAAGTAGTTATGGTCTTAGAAGCTAACATGGATGTGCTCATATCTCTTCGCAAATTCTACGAGAATTTATTAAAGAACAAAAATTTCGACCTGAAAGAGGCTTGTGAGGAGGATATCCTGCAATTTGCCACACAAGTGAATAATATGATCTATGATTCAAGAATGCAAATAGCGCGCGCTAAACTACTCGTACAAATTATTGATGATCGTAAAAATCTTGTAAGCACGCAGCCCGTACCCTCTGCAACGCTACAACAATAGTCACGCATCTTTTATACTAAGATTATTATTGTAGATCCTGCAACACCTTCAGAGTCAAGCAACCGAAAGTATGGAAGATCTTACCCGAAAAATGCACAATATTGGAATCATGGCACAGAAAGAAGCCGTCGCGATGCGAATAATCACCGTAGTCACTTTGATTTTTCTTCCTGCAACTTTTGTCTCTGTAAGTGCCAAATTTCTACTCCGGCCCTAAACCCCCGCTGAATAAGCGGCAGACATTTTTCAGCACAGATGTAGTAAAATATCAGAACCAAAACAGCAGGACGGGGTCATTCTCTAAGATTGCAATGGTAAGGTGGCTGGAGGTAGCCCTCCCCTTGACCGTAGTGACCCTGAGTGTTGGGTACATTTGGTTTATAAGGGCGGATAAGAATCGCAAACACGAAATATCTTGTGAAGAGAGACTTCCGCGGTACGAGTCAGAGTCGAAGCCCAGCATAACGTAGATTGATTGGACGTTTTTCCCAGAATAGATATAATTTCATCCAATAAATATTCGACCCAAGTTCTAGCGAGCCTATCAAGCGTTATATTTTGTCATAATATATATCATTTCTTATCCTCCCATAGTATAGATACTACGCGATCAGAAGCCCAGGTCTCACGACAATAGTGCGGAATTCCGGTGTTTCGCAAGAGTCCTAATAGACTAGTGGATTTAGTAGACGGTGCTTTATATTCCAAGGGACCTTAGTGGCTATGGATTTACATAAATTCCATACATCATGTCGTCAGCTGGTGCATACCCTTTTGGCACTCTTATAGCACTCTCACAGAGCCAGATCAATTTCAGGCAGTCTAGGCTTTCAAGACACAATAATTCAGGAGTGTTGAATAGACAATGGCTAATTGACGGTATGCTCGGAGATATATCTTCTCCGTTGACGGCCTGAACACTGAAGTTCGTATAAGCCAATGCCCTAACATTAGTTCCAAGGTAAGCTTTTAGGCCTGCTTTTAGCGGAGCACCGACCATGGACTAAGGACCCTGACGTAAAAGATCCTCAACTTTATCTTCCTACTAGATCGGGAATATAGCTTAAGAATTGCAAGGTAGGAACTGCAGCTTCTTTTATAAGACCGATATAAAATTGTGCGATCTGCGATGTTTACTATGAGCGGCTCTAAAACCCCAGATTGATCAGCAGAGCAACCCAGGGGTCTGGATTGGCGACAGGAATGGCAGACCCTGAGCCAGGGTTCATTATCAACCTTCCCCGCTCAGCCCAGCGACCATCACCCACAAAGCTGAGCCTCATCGTGAAAAGGCTTCAACACCCATGCATATCTCCCCGTTATGTCTCTCACTCACCCTCAAGTTCAATATGAATCTGCCATTCGCGATTTCAAGACAAAGCTGGAACAATACACAATGCAGGCACAGTGTGGCCGGCTTTATGTCCTCGTCTGGCAGCTCACGAATTGGCTCAAAAGCAAAAGACCAGAAACTGAAATAACCCAAGCAAATATCCTTCTATGGGCCGCATATTACCGCAACCAACCTAAAATTCTATTCTTACCCCCTGAAGCTCATCAAATACAGTCAGAGAAAAATTGTTGCCTTATTATTTTCAGCATCTTACTTAAGCTTGACCTAGGCCATCTCGTTGATCACTTCCAGCGATGGGGCCAATTCGATGTGCATCTCCCAATCAACCGATCATTACTTCAGCAAAAATTCAAGAATGTTTCTGTATCCAACGCACCCAAACTGGCGATGAGATTTGATGAGATGCAGTGGCGCTTTTGCCCAGCAATTCTCGAGCTGGGTATGTCCCGGGAGTTTGGCAGAGATAGGGTCATGCCAATTTGCGGGAAAGACGAGATCAATACTAAAGGAGGTACAGCAAAGCTGTGGCAGATAAAAGTTCAGGAGGAGTTTGTTGGCCCTAAGCTAAGGAACGCAGCACTGAGCGCAAAGTTCTCAGACGAAAATTTTGGTGATGTAAGTCCTCGGCCAGCAAGCTCAGCCCCGTCCTAAATCTCCTTATCTCGCACCCTTCCTCATCATGGCATAGACACTGACATTCCCGATATACCCCAATAGTGCTATCAATTTGCTTTGAAGACTTTTGAAGCGATCAACACGAATTTGTACAGGAACGAGAGGGTAGCATTCTCTGGTTTGCGAGAGCATAACGGCATGGTGAGATACTTGGGTGATTACGAACATCCAGAGATTACGACATCTTCAACCCGCCAGGAGCCAGGGGTTGGAGCAGCAGAGGAACCAAAGGATTCTTGTAAGACCACGCAAAATATCCTCCTCGAATATGGAGAATTCGATCTCGATGAGTTTTTTGCGGAACGACTGCCACCGGTACTTCGAAACGAAGTTGAAGATTTTTGGACGGCTTTGTTTCAGGTCGCAAATGCAGTTGATGGCATCCATAACCTAACAATCACTACAGATGGGATGACTCGGGAATATCATGGGTATGGAGCCGTGCATACTTTTTGGCTATATATCTAACAAATACAGGTGGCACGCTGACATCAAGCCGGACAATATTCTCAGCGTACAAGGGAAATTCAAATTGTGCGATCCTGGGTTTGCCAAATTCATAAAAAAAACAGACAAAGACCCGATAGTGCATTTGGATGGAGGGACGGAGACGTTTGGTAACCCACCATGCTACTCTCCTATATCAGCACATAGTTCAAGGTTGACTTATTCCTGATCAGGCGCTCCCGAACGCCACCCCGGGACAATAGAAACCAAGGTCGCTGTCCGTCAAACTATCGACATCTGGTCACTGGGCTGTGTACTCTCAATAGCTGCCACATGGGTAGTCCTAGGATATCAGGGCATACGTCAGTATCGTAGAATGCGAGAAATTGCAATCGAGAAAATCATTGCAAAGAATCAAACTCCTCCGGTTCTCACTCAAGGCGACTACTTCCATAATGGAAAAAGGGTTCTAGAGGATGTAATTGGCTGGCACAAGATGTTGCGTGGTTCTTTACGCATAACAGACACAATTACCAATCGGGTGCTTGATCTAGTTGATGAAAAGATGCTATTAGAAGACCCGCGGGAAAGAATCAACTCTAAAAGTCTCTGCAACGAGCTGATGAGGATCTCAGACGATACCCGTGCTGGAGCAACATCTCACAGACCACTCTCGGAAAGCATCATGCAAGCGTTACTTGAAGTGGATGAGGAGGCTCCTTGGAAGGCTGAGGAAGCTCCTTGGAAGGCTCCGGAAACCAACTCACGTAAACGCTCGAGCGCAAGTCAATCACCCATTGCCACTCAGGGAGGTAAAAGCCGCAAATCGAAGCTCCTTAATCTTCCACTGATGAAGACAACTCATCGCTCTGAGTATCTTAAATCTGCACTGAAATATACTGGCACTACCCGACAACGTGATTCTGCTATCAGTTTCACACACCCTATACACAGGACACAAAGAAAAACTGACGTGCAGGACGTCTGGCAGGCACGCGAAGAAATTAGGAGGCGTGAGAAGGGCAACATACTGAAACGAACGAGGAAAGATAAATTACTCACTCAATATTTTTCCGATGGAAAAAGGGATCTTGTGAGTTCAGTGCTTTAAGTGATATGTTTGTGGTCTTACTAATCTGCCAAAGAAATTCCTCGTTGACAATGCCGAAACGATGAGACCCCATTGGTATCATGCAAGTTATCTTCTCGAGACTCTCGTAATGAAAGCTGCTGGCCAAGACGAGAACGGGATGGATCTTAGTTTTACCATTGGGCGATCGGAACTCAACAACAAAAAGACTGGCTCTGACTTTTGGCGTGCTATGGAGAATTCTGAAGTTCAACCTAAGGACGGCATGCATACTGATATGCAAAAACCACTTGACAGGATATTATCCGCTCAGGTTGAAGAAATAAAGCGGAACCGGTCTAAGGGATCGCCTAAGAAGCTCACTATCATTGTTCTTACTGACGGTGTTTGGGCGGGAATGAAAAATAAGCGTGACGTTGAGAAAATAATTGTGAAGTTCGGAAAAGATGTTCAAAAATTCCTCAGAAACAGCGAGCCTCGGCCAGTGAGCATCGAGTTCATCCAGTTCGGGTACGACGTAGATGCTACTTACAGACTCCGGCGATTGGACGATGAGTTAAAGCCTGAGGGTATCCCGTAAGCATCATCGTTTACTTAATCTAATGACACTCTTTAGTTAAGCAGAGATTATAGCGACATAGTCGATACCGAGCCAGCATCCGGCAACGTCAACAAGATGTTGCTCGGCAGTTTCGTAGAAGAGTTCGATGAGTCCGAAGATATCGACTACACCCGTCACCCTGGCCTTTCAGTGTCGTCAATGCATCCGACAGACTCTGCTGACACTCTTGTCGCTACTACTGCAAGGCAGAGTGCAGTTTCAGCCAGGGAGTAGCCTGCCATTATAGATGAACCGTTTGTTTGAACGAGCCATCGAGCCATGGTTCAATATCCACCAAGCAGGGCCCTAACAGGACAATGGCGTACCCCGTTCCCATCCAGACGATGAGAAGTGACCTTCTCTCGCCAAATGCATCATACCATAGACAAAAGCCGGACGCTCAGCTCCTCATCTCTGGGCACATAATCTTAATTTTAACGCGCAGATACTCTTTATCTATAAATTTCCTTTGGTAATTTTGGCAAGAGACTAAAGCCTTTTCGATGACCAACTTTTATCGATCGTGGGACTCGTTGGTTTATCATGCTCATATTCGGTCGCGGGGTGGGAGTCAGTAGACACGGTGGGACGGGGTCACGGCTGCACATTTCTGTGAGATACCAATGCATTTGCGCACAACATATAGGCTCTAATAGAGGCACGGCTAATATGCAGTGCAGCTGGGTGTATAAACTAGATGATGTAGACCAATCAGTTAGCCCTTACAGCTGCAATTTTCTAGGCACCGGTAGGCTTTGAGTCTTCAAGACTACTCTCTGGGGTTGAGGATATCGTACTTCTCATAAAATTGACCAATTTTATCAAGCATGACCCTCTGGTTTTAAGATAGTAAGCTCGTGTGCATTGAGCCCTTCTCGCGGCTTGGGAATGGTGTACTGGAGTCCCGCCGCGGACCGTGTAATGACAATAACTAACGCTTATCAACCATCCCAACGCCATGACAAGATGATCTCCAATATTTAATAACGATGATCACCAAGTTCTTGCTAATATTCCAAGGCATATAGCGGCGAACTAGCAGTGACAAAATCTTTCCAGGACGGGGCCATGCGGGCCTCTTGCCGCTTTATCAGTGGGTGGAGGTTGACGGCTCAGAATTCTAGCATACTGTAAGCCCTGAGAAGCCAGCTGGTCAGCTGAGTATATGAACCTGCTCGGGTCTCAAAATGACGACATACCAAACCCAACATGAAAGGCTTGCAGCAGCGAGTGATGTGACAGGCTTGTGAGAACTTGCTAATGCAATGCCAAACTGCAGCAAACCACATTCACAACACCAAAACCCATTAAAACCCAGAAAATACAATTCAATTGAATTTTTCTCGAATTCCCAAAAGAATCTAAACCCATCCTACCTTAATATCCTACCCTTCACTCTCCGCCCTTCCCATTTGCCTAAATCCTCCAACCCGCTCTTGAAAACCTTTCTCCCAAATTTGCCCCTAGCTCAAAAAGCGCGAAAGCAAACACAAAGACGCAAAGGCAAATCCCATTTTGAAGTGATTCCGCCCAAATACCAACCACCCGTCATCCCGACCATCCAAAGGAGAAAAAGAGTGTGAGCAAATGTAGGATACAAGAAGTGTAAGGAGGAAAAGAACGGGCGCGCCGAACCATATCCAACCTTGCGCGTGTACGTGGAGAAAACGAGCGGAAAGAAGATGCCGTGGTAGCAAGAGAGAAAAGGAGAGAGGCGTATCGTAATGAAAAGGCAAACCTGCTCCCCTTCTTTCTCCCTGGTTCACAGTAACTCCGAAAGCTGGCAGCGAATGACTGAACACATAAGCAAAAAATACAAAAGTGCGGTAGGTTTTAAAAATTTGCGGCAGTTGAAGGTGTACAGGGACAACCAGTGCCCCTGCAAACTTTTTTTCGACGCCATACTCTGACGAGAGAAGACATTGGACGGTGGGAGTTAGATGCAGAGATACAAGCTATTTAGAACTAGCAAAGGAAATGGGTTTGGTGCGATAGTGGTCCTCGAAGAGCCACAATGTTTGGTGCGAACAGCAGATAAGCAACCAGAGAGTATAACAGTTCAGCAATCATTTACAACATTTGAAATAGTCTTGACCCCAGCACAAACCAGAAACGCCTCAGGAAAATGGTCTTTGTGATCGCTCAAAGTCGAACGAGGAAATTGTAGGTGTAAAGTCAAGAGTTTACAATAGAAGCGAGTGTAAATTCGTCGTTTCTAACATTTTCAGAGGATTTATCTCTATTTCTCGGTTAGCTCCGCTAAATTCTCGGCCGTCCACCTGACGTTATATGTGGTAGTATGAAACACTGTACTGACCCTTCCTCTCCGTTGGCCCGCTGCTATCTGCTGTTGTTGTTGTGGCATATACATTCCATATGGATAAATTTGTGGGCTCATAATTGGCCCAATCCCTTGCCCGAAGCCAGCTTGCTGCAGCATCGGCGAGCCTGTCATGCCCGGCGCTGCTATGGGTGAGACGTTCCTGAACGCATCCAGAGCCGGGGCTGCGTTTTGAAAACCGTTCATAAGTGGATAGAAATTGTTAGGTCTCGATGCAGCAAGAGCAGCTTGGTGATACTGTAATTGAGCTTGCTGGGATGCCATTGCTGCTAGCGGCATGTTCGAGTTTTGCGGGAAAACAGGTTGGTTGATGCCATTGAGCGGATATTGGTCGAAGCCGTTAGAATCCATGCTGCCAGTACGCTGTAGAGCCATTGGATCGAAAGCAGGCGGTGGAATGCCTTGGTAGAATTGTCTATTAATCTGATTTTCCATATTGTTATGCGCTTGCTGACCGCTCGCTGGGCTTTGCTTTGATCCAGGTCGAGAACCTTCAGAAGGCTCGCGATGGTTCTCCCGCGCGACAGGTCCGCCGCCGCGAGTTGAAAGATTAACTTCATCCATCAGGCGTTTGTATCCCTGAGCTGGCTGGGCTTTGATGCGAAGCAACACATTTCTGACATTCTGAACAACATCGGCTCGGATCTTCTCATCGAAAAATGGAGTAGTCAGGACCTTGAAGATAAGGGTGGCTCCACAGCTCTGGTCGCTGAGGATGTCTTCGAGAACTTGGTCGTTAGGTGAGAAGAATAGAGCCTGTAGGATTGTGTCGCGTGCTTCTGGTTCATTTCGCTGATTAATGATTTTGAGAACGGTCAGATATGCAACCTTATGCGTACACAAGTGGACTAGATGAGGAACAAGGCGAGGTGCCAAAACCGTGCGTCTACGCGGGAACGTGCAGGTATCAAGGAACCAGGTGAGTAATAGCGCACCGTTAGCATTAGTGGCTAGCTGGACACTGTGGAGAGCAATCGTTGCAGCAACCATGCGCTGCTGGTCTTTGGTAGCGTAGTGACTCTCTAAGCAAGCTCGCATAGCTCTTGCACCGAATCTTCCTTGAGCAAGGTCCCAGAGACGACTAAGCATGACCTCGAAGATGAAGTTGTTCAGCGGAAATTGATATCTCAAACATCCTTGCATGACATAGTTCCCGAATTGGTCAAGGAACAGAGGCATACCGTATGGTCGAAGACTATTAACAACCATGCTCATCAAGGCCGGCGACCTAGCAACGTCGATTATTTTCTGGGCGGCCCAAGTTCCGTTCTTGTGGACACCAATCTTGGCAAGGTGAGGAGCAATCTCTGCAAGCATGGCCTCCTTAACGCTCTCTGAGCAGTATTCGAACAGTTTCTGAACGACGGTATTTCCAAGGTAGTCCGAAGAAAGCTCAGCGATCTCTGGTAGCATGTTCATAGCAATGTCCTCAATTTCAGCCTGCGAGCAAGAGTTGTTGTCAATCCTCTTACGGATTTCCCTCAATCTTGGTGCATCGTGGACACGGCTGTGGCTTGGTTCTTCGATGGAAGGAATCTCATCCTCGTAGTTATCATTCTGAATAGCTTGCTCAACTTGCGTAGCAATTCTCATCTGCTCTTCGTCACTTGCACCAAGATCTTTGACAATCTGCACAATGTCTCCGCGAATGTCCGGGAGCTCGGGGGTCTTCAGTGGCACAGTTGCTGTTTCTGCTCGCGCTCCGTTTGCTTGACGAGGATTACCGTTACTTAGACTTGCTGCACTTCCTTCCGTTTGGCCTTTAGCAAGAGGGTCAGGGCTTGGTGAGGGGAAAAGACCGTTATTTCCGGGAGTCGCCGACGCACTTGGTACCTTGGCATATCCTATCCGTACGGGGCCGGCTCCAGGAAAGATCTCCTTGCCGTTCAGCTGAGATTTTGCCTGCACGGCGCTGTCCAGGTTCTCAAAGTTGACAAATCCGCAGTTCTTATGAGTCAGAACTCTGGTAGACTCAATTGAACCGAAAGTGTTGAAAATAACATTTAGTGACGAGACCGTAGTAGACGAAGGAATGTTTCCAAGCCATAAAGCCCTTGTTGGGCCCTCCAAGTTGTTGTCATCACCTCCCATGTTGGTGCTGGGCTTTCCATTAAGTTGCATGCCTTGCACAGCCTCTGCAAGGCCATTGTATTCGGCCTCCTCATTCAGTGGCAACTCCGAAGCCGTAATACTGCTATCAAGTCTAGAAGAGGTAGGTAGATAGTTTCGCATAAGTCTTGTTGATGGAGAGTCGAGAACTCCTGCTGTTCTAGCTCGAGGACGGCTGGCACTAGCAAAGTTTGCGAAAGCCTGAACCTCAAGGTTGTGCTGTCTGACTGCCTCGTGGATAGCATACGCAGCGGCATCGGCGGAAGGGGTCAAAGTTCCGCTATAATTGCCAGCATAGCCGCCCATTTGGTCCAACTCATCGTCATCTTCAGCATACTTCTCTTTGGCGTTAACTGAATATGATCGGAATCGGTTGGCGTTTCGAGTCAAAGCGGCGAGATCGTTCTGATTAAAAGCATTTCTTTGACCTTCTAAAAGTAATTCAATATCGGAAGGTGCTAGTGTAGCCCGGGAGGGCTGAGGTGTGTCCACGAGACCAAGGTAATCAAGAGTTTTCACATCCGTGTCAGCAAGCGAATCCCGAGAAAATGAGGAATGGGCCGGAGAAGTCGGTCCATTGGACGATTGAATGCTGTGCAAAGTACTGGTTCGGTCTCGACTGCTTGCCCAGTTTGACGAGAAGATAGAGGAACCGAACGGAGACGATGTAGTAGGGAGGAGGGTTGCACGTTGTGGCATCGAGCCTGCCCTGAGCCGCGAAAGGAGAGCTGATTTTGCGGCTGCTGAATTGTTAGATCCGAATGCAGAGCTTTCGGTCGGAGTGCCGGGTCCTGGTTTGAATGGACTTGTGGATGGAGTGGGACGGGATGTCTTAGGAAGAAGCGAAGACTGCGGCATGAGTCCAGTAGGTGCTCCAGCAGGAGAGAATCGTGAAGGTAAGGTCCCAGCTCGAGCTCTCCGAGTGGAAGTTTGGGTAGTTGTGGGCTCGGCGACAGGTTGATTAAAGTCAGGAAAGCTGTCGGCATTTGGCGACTCTGGGATGGTTTCGCGAAGAGGGGTGGAGTTGCCGCTTGTCGGAGGTCCCCAGAGTTGTGGACCAAGACCCTCTTGCGCTTGGATCTCTCGGGCGCTAATTTACACTGTCAGTTAATATCCTATCAAATTTCTGTTTCATCATGCGACGAACCGTTTTGAGTACAGTCTGCTCCCAAATTCATGCGAAGGTGAACCAGCTCCTAAACGTACACCTGCAGCGGCGTTTCCGAGTCCATTCGGGTTATTACCGCTTCCTAAGGGAAATCGGACAGAGCTACTGGAAGGTGGCTCGATTGGTGATGTTGCAGCTGTTGAGGAGCCGGAACGGGGCGGCTGCGAGACAAGCTGAGGGAGGTAGTTGAGGTTGATGTGGTGATCAGGTCGCGATGGTGGACCCATTATGAATTATAGACCCTGTCTCTTTATCGTTTTAAGGTGTTCAAAGGCGAGAGAATATAGCTAGTAGCTGCTCTCTTTTACCAAAACCAGGGTAATAGCGGAAAAGTGGTTGGTACCGGCCAAAGGAATGTAAAGGCAGTAGAGTATTACCAGCAAGACCGGATTCAGCGAGGGCGTGAAGCCTTAGAATCTGAGTGATTTGTGTGCAATGTACAAGTTGATACCCCTATCCACCCAGGCCTGCTGACGAAGGGTCTTCCGCGAACTAGGCAAACGGAAGAATCGATGTGCGGTTACTCGTCCCAGTAGTCAGCGCAAGTCGAGCGCAGCCAGAGTATTTCGGGTGTGGTAGGCGCTGTTGAGTCAGGGATCGTGGTGTTGCAATTTGTGTAGCTAGGGCTGTCCGAGTTTTTAGCTCGCAGGTGCGCAGAGAGATGTAGCGCAAAGGGGAAGCGGAGTAATAGACGGTGGGAATTGGGGTATCAAGGCGGTATGTGGTATGGAGCAAGGAGCGACGTTATTGCTAGGAAACTGGTTGACGCGGCGAGGGCTAAGAAAATTGTCGAGCGCTCGGGGGGATTGATTATGATACAGACAGCAGCCGTTGTAATAGACAAGCCGGATGAGGCCTGGAGAAGAAACAAAACAAGATTACGACAATGCCGATTAGGAACCGACGCTCGAAGGAGAAGAGGCGGCCGTGGTGGTGGGAGGGAAGAGAGAAAGGATGAGGTTGTTGGTGGTGCAAGTGCAGGTTGTTCAAGCTCAGGCAGTCGGTTGTGGAGCCGGGGCAAACGAGCAGCCAGGGCAGCCGCCTGAGTGACGGTCAAAGACAGGAGAGAGGCCTCGACGCTAACCCAGCGCCTTTCGCCAGGTTCGCCAGGTTCCCCAGGGCACTTGGGGGGCGTTGCGAGCACGACGGACACTGCGGGCTCTCTGCGAATGCCTGTACGAATGTCTCTACGAGTACGTAGCCTGCGCTTGAGTGAGCAGCACAGCAAATAACAAGGTCCATCACACAGCAGATCTGGCAGCGAATGCTCGCTCATGCCCGCTCTGCTCCGCGGCTGGAATGCTGCTGCAGCAAAAGGCCGCTGAAGGCCAGCCTGCGTCCTCGCTTTGTTACTGGCTCCCAGGTTGCAGAGGGTAAGCCGCAATCACCATGCTGAAACACGACAAGGCGCTTCAAGTTCACTAAATTGTCGCTTGTTTCCGTCAAGCAAGACCTGCTTACACGACTATCTGACGTGGACGTTTTTGGACACCCTAGCCTCCCGCACCTGTCGGTAGTCCTATACTTGGACCAGGAATTCATTTATTTCCTCGTAATTGCGGGAGGACATGCTTAACCCTTTTCAAAGACACCTTAATGGCACTTTCAGACGTGACCAAAGCTTATTTCCTTTGGATGTCTAGTCCATGCACTTCCCACGTCTTCGGTGCCCTTCGTATGAGACGTGTTTGAGTGCAAGGTCGAGAGCAGTAATTGCACGGTAAAGGGACGAAGGCCCGCAGCTCCGGCGTCATGCCTTGCCTGGCGGATTATACTGACTCGTTATCGGTGCAGAATTAGTTGAGCTTGATTTGCAGGATCGGCTTGGAATGGGGTGCTCTGGTTACTCGCAGGCAAATGTCCAAGCATATCGACTTCGTTTGAGCTCGGACCCCTAGAACACGGCCACCCCCTGAACTCGGGCCATTTTACATACAAATTAGTGATTTTCTACCCCTATTAAAATAATAAAAATAATAGATTATTAAATATATTAAATGTTAGAGTTATAGTTTATATAACTCTAAGTTAATTTATAAAAAAATTAATTAAAAAATAATCTCTATATACTTAACTAGTTGTTAAAAATAAAAACAAAAATAGCTATTTTATATACTAATTTACCCCCTGTAAAAACTTACTTTATTATAAATAATATCTATTTTTAAGAAAATTTAGTTATATTAGTGTGCTTTTTATTTATAAAAAATTATCTATTAATTTTTTTTTAAATAGGGGTAGAAATTCGCTAATTTGTATATAAAATGGCCCCGGTTCAGGGGGCAGCTGAGTTCAGGGGTCCGAGCTTATCGCGTGCGTCTTGCTATCCCGGATACACCACACCAGAAGCAGCATCGAGCATTCATGCGCTCTGTCCACCGGCCACTTTACATGCTCCACTACATGCTACCGTTGCCTCAAAGCATTTCTCTCGTTCATTAATTAGGTTCTCTGCACAGCATTGAGAAGCGCAATCTGCGCAGGCCTTCACTCCCCATGCTAGCACGCAGCATGAACTCCGCCTAGTCGCCTCCACCTCCGTATTGACAATCCGTCCCTCTGGCATGGAACTCTTCTAGAATCACTCCAACAACCCTTGACGCTGTCTTCAGGCCTACTAGACGACGCTCGCGTTGCTTCAGCTCCCTCCCCATCGCCTCATCCTTCCTCTCTCGACTGATCCTTCCTCTACCACCTTCCTCACTCGCGTCCATCCATCCACCATGACCCCGGATCTAGACGATCGGACAGCCAAGGACCGCTTAGTGTCTGAAGATGAGGCCACTAGCACCTCTGCCACTGATAACGATGAATCCGCCGGCCCGCTCATGGTCGTGTCGCGCGCCCGTCGACCAAACGCCGGCAACCGCATGAGCAACCTCCTAGCTCAAGAGGAGACCATTGATGAACAAGAAAAATGGGGAGAAGACTGGGAGGAGCTGCCAGACGAAGAGGAGTTTGTTGGCGAAGATGCAGAAGACCAGGGCGACTTTAACCTTGATTCCTCATCAACTGAAGATGAGGATGAAGGTGACGATGATGTGGGGGAAAAAGAGCTGAAAAAAGCGGAGCGACTGGAGTTGCGGGAGAAGAAGAGAAAGAAGGCAGTGAACCCATTTGCTGCCAGACTCGCCGCCGCTCGGAAGAGGGTTAAGCTTGACATACCATCGTCCGCGCCCACGGAAATCACACCTATTCCGCGGCCAAAAAAAAAGTCAGAGAGGGCATCATGGGTTCCTACACCGGAAGAAGGTCCCGCGCGGCAATCTTCTCGCCGACAAACTATGATGAATAAAGAAGAGACAATGGAGCGGCTAAAGAAAAAGGATAAGAAGCGCGCAGATACTATCGCTATGATGAAGGCTGCTGAAGAGCGCAAGGAGAAAGCCAAACCTAAAGCTATGACACAAGCTGAGAGACTGGCTGAGGCAGCACTAGTTGAGAAACAGAATAGTAAAAGTCTACATAGGTGGGAAGAAGCTGAGGAGAAGAGAGCTGCAGAACGCCAGGCAAAACTTGACGCTCTAAAGAGCCGTGAACTGGAAGGACCCTTTATTCGGTACTACAGTGGATCAGCGATATGGGTTGACAATAAGCTTAAATTTACCGGAAAGGATGCACCCAAAATCGAAGAACTCGAGGACCAGCCCGCTGAACAACCAGCAGACCCACCCAAAGATCGAACCTCTGACGATGCTACAGCTACCAAAGATGCTGCAACCGCAAATGGGGTACCTCCATCAACCTCCCAGACCGCACCTGAGTCAACATCTGAGCCCGTTCCAGAACCCGCACCAGCAACAGCACCAGAGCCTGCTACAACTCTAGCTGAACCCGAACAACTACCTCCACCTCCCGCCTACCCCAACTCCATAATCTTCGCTCCACCCCAAAACCCCGACAGCTTCCTCTTCGGAATTGAGCACTGGGCCGCAATGCCCGAGCCCGTCGCCGCACCCCCATCCCTCCCACCCACTAACCCAGCTGTCAGCCCACCGACCACTGAACCAGCACTACAGCCGGCACCACAACCCGAACCGCAACCTCCGCAACCCATACCGCGCAAAATAATCGAACGCGCCGTCCGCAACCTCATAATCCTAACATCCTTCCCCTCGCTCCCCCCGCCCCTCAAAACCCGCGATAAAAGCGCCCTAATCTCCCTCTCCCAGCACCTCTTCTCCTGGCCCGTCTCCCACGCCACCCTCGCCGCGTCCGCGCACCCCACCTCCCGCACGCACAAGTCTGTGCTCCCGACGCCCCCGCGCCACACCTGCGCCATCACGGGGCTGCCGGCCCGCTACATCGACCCCCGCACTGGCCTGGCGTATCGGGACAAGTATGCGTATAAGTGCATCCAGCGGCTTGTCGCAGGGCACTGTCGGTGGAGTAAGGGACTTGGGTGCTATGTGGGGCCTGTATATGAGAGGGAGGGCGTGGGTGGGAGGCCGGCGAGGGGTGTGCCGGCGAGGTTTTGGGGAATCAGGGAGGGAGAGGGTGCTGGGAAAGGGGGAGGAAGTGGGGAGGCGAAGGCGGAGGTGAAGTGAGTCGTGTGAGGGTGTTTGGGGATGTGTGGAAGATTTTGTTTGGAACTGGCTTTGGTGATCCAGCTGCTGGAAGCTGAATCTCTGGATCGGCATTTGAATAGGCCAAGGTGTGACACTAGGCTCAGTCTGAGCATGCAATGCAAGGCATTCGGACAACGTGCGACGACTGCGATGGTTCAGTATTAGGGAAATGCTGTAACACCATGGTTCTTCAAGAAAACAATTAAAAAGAGAAAAATGTTAAAACTATTTGAAATGTCTTCGAGGTGAAATTAGAAAGATGGCTGCAATGATGGAATGTCTCGTAGAAGAGGAGATTAAACTCTTATATGTTGTAGCGATGATGTGTAGAGATATCATCAAAGGTGGGCGATGTGAAGGTGGACATTACTGAGCCATTTGCAGTATTCATCAGAGACGAGAGCAAGGATTGGTAAATTTTACTTTTATGTTGTGGATGTACTTGTGATTAAATGCACTAGCATGTAACTGTTTGACGAGAGTGGAAAGTAGTTTGGTAATTATCCTGCCGGGTAACTTTTCCATTTAAGTGTATCGATGAGCTACTGAACAGCTGCTTGCTTTTCACAGTACCCTTATGATTCCTCGTTCACTATATTAGGAGGCGCATGCAATCAGGAAAGTAAATGTCCATTGAATGCTATGCGAGGTTAGGACAGTAGACAAACGAGAGCTCAAACGCCATCCATCTTGCCTTCCCATTCGCGATACGCCGCGCAAGAGTTTTCAGGCGTACGTAAATGCACACGATGCCCACTCCAAGCCTCTTCCTGCTATGACCAAGCTCCACACCACCCACAACCTTCCCAGAACCGTCCGCATCGAGAAAGAATCGTTTATTTCTTCTTGTCCTTCGAAGCACTCTTCGTCTTGGCCGTACCCCGGAACTCCTTCGACCTGTTCTTGCGTTGCTTGCCTATTGATCAAATTCCAGTCAGTGTTCCAGACCCACCAAAAAATCACAATATCCAACCAACGTTATCCATGGATTATACGTACGTTGTTGCCTGCTAGCTTTCTCGATCTTTGTCGCCATGCCGACCCGCACAAGTCTGTAGTGTGGCTCGAACTTCTTCATCGCCTCTGGTGACTCGTAGATGAGCGCGAAGCCGGTGCTCTTACCACCACCATACTGTGTCCTGAAACCGAAGACGGAGATCTCGTCCTTTTTTGCCTTGTAGAGCTCAGCGAGTTTAGTGCGGAGCTCGTCTTTAGAGACGTTGGCGCGGTTGGGGTGTAGGACATCACTGTCATGCGTCAGATTCCATTATGATGCGAGTTTTCGTCCACACCTGATATCCTCGAGACTTACACAACCATCTGGCGGCGACCCAGGAGGGGGTTTCGGATGAACTTGCGCGTACGCAGAGTAACCTGCGAATCAGCCATATTGGTGATAGGGCTGTAAGGACTGAGACGGACTGTGGAGCTGTTAGATTTCAATGGACATCGAGTTTTCTAGGCCGGGTAGTTGTAAAACGTACTGAAAGTCGATCAATCGGTATCCGGCAAGAGGATCCTGCTTTCTTTCGTGATGAAGATGGATTGTTGTCGCAGCAGGATGCCGTCGTCAGTGGGAGTCGTTAGAGATGTGTCGTCGTCCAAAATTCCCACCTCAGTGCGTCTTGGCAGGCTAAAATCTCGCTAAAGGGGCGACTTTCGGTCTTAGAAAATCTTCCCCGCCCATTGATTTCATCTTAACATCACAACAAAATGCGAACATGGAATTAACTCACACAACCCAAGGAAACTTAAGGGTACTGCGCCGACAATACTTTCAGGTTGTTAACTTGGAAGGGTTGAAATGGCCAGATGCCAACATCCTCAAAACCTCCGCAGTGCAAACCTGGATTTATGAGAATCTCTTCGACCTGGACACCGTTAAATCACGACCACCGGAACGGTACCAATTTAGGGTTTTAAAGAAGCTCGTTTCAATTATTGAAGGCGCAATTGATGACCCTGAGGAGGATGTATGCCGTTTCTCTTTCCTGCTTCTTTTTTACTCTACTTTCACTGCAATAGACCGGCATTTTAGTAAATATATGTATATACTGATACTCTATTTCATTTTGTGTGGACAGGAGATCTCAAATGACCTGATGTCTATATTATCTTCACTTCTTAGCTCCAATCTGTCCTCAGAGTCCGTTTCAGCCCAACAAAAAGCATTTGTGACGTATACCTACTCAACTCGTCCAATTGACGGACCAGCTTCTTCCAATGAACTACCCGTAACGCTACTTGAGTCTCGTGCTGTCATCTCCTCGTCCGGCACAACGGGTCTCCGGACATGGGAAGCTGCCCTTCACTTAGGGAACTTTCTCATGTCTGAAAGTGGCAATGAGATCATTCGAGGTAAAAATGTGCTTGAATTGGGGGCTGGGACCGGATTGCTATCAATACTTTGCGCGAAATATTTGGAGGCAGGGCGTGTAATAGCGACTGACGGTGACGAGGCTGTTGTCGATGCTATCAAAACGAACATCTTCATCAACGAACTAGATATTCCGGAGGGCTCTAGCACACGAGGCTCCATCGAATCTGCAGCTTTAAAATGGGGCTGGCCTTTGCAAGCAACGGCATTTGAAGAAGACTATGGAGTTGGAGCCCTTGACGTTGTTCTTGGAGCAGATGTCGTAAGCTTAACCCCGCAAACATGCATACAGCCTCAAGCTCAGGGAAGTTTCTTCAGACTTACGACAACTCCGGTATCCCGCTGCTGGTATCGACCTTGCGGGAATTGTTTGACCTGAAGTCGTCTGTCCAAGTTGTAATTGCCGCATCCATCCGCAACGAGAAAACGTTCGAGACCTTTATCAACGCATGCGGTGGGCCTCTCCGCACCTGCCCTATGAGTGACTAGTTTTTTGCGCTGGCGTTGAGACAGTTGCTGATTTCTGTGGAGTAGGCCGAAACCACTTCGGCACGGAAGAAATAAACTTTCCGACAATACCGGAGGATCTCCAAGCTGGTCCTTTCTACCCAACAACCACTCCTATACGCATGTTGCGAATCACCCGATCTGAAGGACCCCGAGATCCATTTTCGGTTTGACAGATTCGTCAGGGTTCTTAGAGCCCACGTGCTAGCGTCGGCCCTGGTTTACCCAAAATCTAACGCCTAGTTGCATCTTCGACGTCGTCGACATGAGCAAATCTGAACAGGCATGGAAACACGGAGATGCCCCCTAACCTGGCAAAAAGTGACTGGACTGCTGCTTGCATACGAATCAGAGAGAATGGAGAGCACGTTCTTCGTGCGTAGATTAGCCAACTGTGCAGTTCCCAGACGCTGGATCAGGTCGGTGGGTCGGTCTTCATCACAATCCAACATCTATATTGTGTTACATAATTGAAAGAACGAGAGAATTGCGCCCTGTTCGTGATCCTATGACGAGTCCGGTAGAGACGGTACTCTAGAGCACGATAGTTCCCCCTCGCGAGCCAAGCTCCTGCCAGGATGTGGACAGCCCGTGGGACAGGCTTGGCTACGATTCGTGCAGCACGACGAACCATGCACAACACCATGATGGTCGGGCACCGGGACACCCAGACGGGACATGCTCCGGCTTCGTCATGATCAGCAGCAGCCGCGGATAAATTTAACATTGGTCAACTACGCCGCTGGCATATGGATGGCACAGACTTCCTTCCTTCAGGAAGCCCAGTTAGTGCGGATTTTCAATCGGTCCGCAAACTGACTAACCACATTCGTGGTACTCCACCGTAATCACGTCTGAGGCACTTTTGCAGATATTGAAATAACTCAACACTAATATTTTATATTATTTCCTAAAGTTTATTAATTATATAATAGAACCTAGGCTTTTAGAATATTTTTATTACTTAGGGACTTTCAGGTCTTACGCTTATTTTTATTAAAAACCCGCGTTATTGAAGACAGTGGACCTCTATATAATTTTATTAAATGCCGGCTGATATATATAAAACCTGCATAGATCTACAATAAGTACCTTAGGGTATCTATTATAGCCAGGTAGATATACAGTATCCGCGTTATACTAAATAATCTCCCTCTAAATCTCATCACGCGTCGATTACTAAGTCATGGGTATTTAAGCCAACCCATAGTGTGCCGCCACAGGAACTCGCCAAACAGGGAGGTAGAAGGTTAAATAAGATACTAGAACAGCCGCTACCGTGCCGGATACTTGAACTTAGAGAGTTTATGCAACAGAACGGGCGCGACAGCTATGGGACTTTTAAGATTGGGTTCTTACGAGGGGGGATAGGGTAGATACATTTATTAATTATAAAGCTAGTTTTATGGGTTAATATAACTGTATTCCTAAGGTAAGAGCTGCTATAAGGGCGTAGATTAATTTTATTAAAAAAGGTAACTACTCTATATATAAAATAATAAGTTGCTATGCTTAACAAATCTTGCAAAAGTCCCTCAGACCATAGAATCAACTTCTTGACCAAAAAGGTTAGCGATGTCCGCCTGTTGTCCGCTAATTGATTCTATGCGTCTGAGCTTGCTGAGGTAACAGACCTTCTGTGGGGGTGATGCTCTTATGTGAGTCCGCTATTCGGCGATGATGTGCTCGATGATAGCGATGGTTCCATATCTTCGCAATATTTTCCCTAGAGCTTATCGTGAATAAGTTATATAGGCTTAGAGGCCCCTCGTCTCTGCCAGTCTGTTTCTTGCACCCGTCCTCTGCGAACTTCATCCTCCTCCATCTTCCGCAAACATCCCGTCGTCTTGCGTTTCACATCTCAAGATTTTTTGACAGCGGGGGAAAAATACCGCTTGGCCCTTAGCGAAGCGAGAAAAGCTTATCATCTGCGGAGCCGAATTTCTGGTGCGACTGCACGAGGACCAAAACCCACGGCGATCCCAAGGGCGGACTGTATTCCGTCATTGCACCCTTATCAATTGTAAACTCTCCCCCGACCCTTTCCTTCATCCGCATGTGATCCAACGTGGAGTCGGCCATGGCTGTATAGGCCTTGTAAAGGGCCTGAGTGCTGCCGTTCCTGGCTAAATTAGTGGCTGCAGGGGATCGAGACAAGGAACGAAACAAAGCACGCCTCGGCATATCAGCACTCGGCCTTCTATCAGCGGCTGTGACACCGCTTCTCTCCCGGCGTCGTCCTTGCTGGCAACATCATTCGGCGCGTCTACTCTCTGCCCAACTGTCGAGTCAGGTTATAAACTTCTCACCGTCTTTGCCACCCCCTTCCAATGGCCGCTCATCAAAATCGCTCGTCCGCCCACCCTAAAAAGCCGTTGCCGGCCCATGCCCGCCCCTCTAAACCTGCCCCTCTCTCGAAGCGCGTCAATTCGCACGGTACCAACAAAGGCGGGCACAAAGCCGCCCAGCATACGGAGGAGGATCTTGAGGACGAGGAATCAATGGCAACGAGCTTCCTGCAGTACTGGTATGCAAAGAATATAATTATCCGATATCAGTGACGCATACTGACGTTTTTACAGCACGAGTTGCGAGAAACAAATCATCGTGCCGAACAATTCAGCGCTCTACTGCTCTGAAAGGTATGTCGCATAGTGCCTTTGTGAGCCCCTAAAGAACATTGATACTAATTCGCACTCGATCCAGCTGCCGAAAAAAGGACAATGAAAAGATTTTGTCCTACTCATCAGAACACTCTCCTCCTCCAACTCCATTTTCGAGTTTCTCCTTTGAAGATCTGCCCATCCGAGACATCGTGGCACCCCGCTCTCCTACTGCTGCGCCGTCGCAGCGATCTTCCTCTGCATTCTCAGAAGCATCATTAGAGGACAGTACCCTTTCTGGAGATGAAAGGCTCAGACGTGACTCAGAAGCGTCGAGGTACCTTCGCCAATTCCAGTCGACCACCGCAATGGCCGAGACATCTGGCCGACAAACTCGACCTCGATATAATCGCTCACCGATGTCAATGGTCACTATGAGCGCTGCACCATCCCTATCTCATACACCTACATCGTCAGCTAGCATGTCGATGCCATATACTCCCTCCAACAGGCCTTTGCCACCCCGCAGCAACCCACATAGTTCGTCATACGGGTCACGCTCGATAGACCTTGTGATGCCATTCACAGCCACAGCTGCCGCCTCGAGTCCCAGCCAATATTCTTTGAAGAGCGCCGCCAGCTCTAGGACGTCAATAGACGCAGTCGAGGGCGAGATCCTTTACGAGAAACAGTCGACTATACCTACCGCATCACCGGCTAATGGTAGTCTGAAGCAGCTCTTTGCATCAACGCCACGTTAGCCTTTCACTTCACTTCATGCAATATTCAGCACTAGTTATACTTTTGGGCGTTACTTAGATGGGTGTGATTGTATCTTGCTATGCAGGCTTAGCAGCTATGGTCGGAATAGAGGGTAAAGGACAGCATTATGTTCAAAAGTGGGCGTATTCTTTGGAATGACTTTTTCGTTCAATTACCTGTAATATACCAAAAAGCGAAAAGCCATTGCATAATGATATAGAGTTGGATGGCTGTCTGATACGAATTAAGAGAGAGATAGTCAAAGCAATGTTGGAAACCCTTTTGCATGACTAGCAGTGACCTAATTTGGTGCCCGAATTTCCCAAACACCCAACCTCGCCTGCCTTTCTCTCTATTCCTAGTGATTAATCCCACAATGAAAATGGGCACGAGTAACATACCTCAAAACAATAATGCCGGCCCAATGACAAGGTGTATAGGCATCACTACTAAATATATGCCCACTTAGATTGAAGATAATTCCTCATGCGTGACTGCGATGTTGTAGTTGCATGTTCAGCCTTGCGCAAAGATGCTGTGCAACGCCTCATTTCAACGTCGTATCTCATGTTGTTGATTTCTCATTTCCTGAAGTGACATTCTCAAGCTATCTAGCTTTGACGCCGCCTTTTCTCTTATCTTTGGCTTTCTCAACAGTTTTACCGTCTCACAAGCGCTGACCGACCGCACTTGGCAGCGCCGCCAGCATTGTCCAATTCGCAGACGTAGCTTTGCGCTTCAGCCACGAGGCGTATGGCATCCTGCAGCCAGGGATGCGCCAAAGGAAATACGGCAGTTGAGAAACCGTGAACCAGCCATCTTTCGGTAAGCTTGTGAACGTACTGACGCTTTCATTCTTATAGCTCTCCAAGATGTCGAATCAAACGTCCGGACCCTCCGTAACTATATCGATGAGTTCAGCAGTTCAAAATCCTTCCAGGAAATACTACTAGAGCGATCAGGGGCTTCCGCGATGACGTCAATATGCTGCGAGAAATTCTTTGCAAAGTCTTCTCGACAAATTTGCCGCAAGGGATTAGATGGATAAAACATAAGAAGAGGGTAGAAGATATTACGAAAAGGTTCGATAGTCGTAATACTAGTCTAACGGTTGCATTGTCTTCTATCAGACGGTAAGCACCGCTTCCTAGTCTAAAGTATATAAACTCTACAGCGTTTCGTCGTTAGGCTGACTATCGCATAGTCAGCATAATCTGCAGGGCCGAAGAGACAGAAAATGCATATGGAGAGCCAAGCAATTATAAATTGAAATGGTCTCCATCACCAAAGCCTCTCTCAGGGCCTAGATAGTGTTAAGCATGAAATCAGGCGCAGTCAACTCAATAAATCCTCTTCAGCGACATGACAAGGATAATACAGGACATGGCAGGAAATAAAACAAGTTGTTAATGCTATTAGCACAAGACAACGTGATGCCACTTCAACTACACTTATTTTCCTGTTACAACACGCACTGGAACCGATTAAGGAGGAGATTTTAGCCAAATCTCGGACCCGTGATGAAGCTCCCATTCGCCGAATCGATGCCATGATTGATCGAATTAGCTCCAACCTATCACGAGATGCGACTTCCCCCAGGACCTCCTCCTGTCCTGCCACAGAAAATGATTCATTCAAATCAGATGGTTGCCCAGAAAGCCCGTCTGGGCAAGCCATGAGAATCCTACTAGATAAGAATAAAGCAACAACACATGCGTGAACCGGAATCTTTCGGACAGGATCCGGACTGTAACTCTTCGCAGTAACTTTACTGTCCGAATCTTCTGCTAAGCTAGCGGCCTAGCAGGCGGTAAGGGACGCTAAGGCCTACTTATACCGTCTCGGCGCACCCGGTTGAAAGCGCATGTCGGTCTTAATGATCAAACGGCAGAATTTATACCTTTTGAAGTAATAAGCACAGCCATTTTAACGTATTTTTACCTACTTTTGGGTACAAATGTACTCATTTTGGTTAGCGTGATCAACACCCGCTTTCAACCGGATGCGCCGAGACGGTGTAGAACCTATTTTAGCCTCCCCCACCTATCTCTTATCTATGGGTAGTTAGATTCAGCCCTACTACTTCTATTTTTACCCTTATCTCTGCTCCCTCTTATCCTCTACACGTCTCTCTCTACGTATTCCTATGCAGGAGAGACACAAGCAGAGACACGGGCAGAGACGCGGGTAGAGACACAGGCAGAGACACGAGCAGAGATATAGGTAGAGACGCAGGCAGAGAGACGGGCAGAGTTAAGAGAGAAGCAGGAGGTGGAGAAGCAGTAGAAAGGGTGGCCTAGGTAGGAAGGTGGGTCTAGATGAACAGTGCTTAAGCTTTGACATTCTCCTTTTAGCCACCCCTTTTCTACTGCTTCTCCTCCCCCACCTCCTATTTCACTCTTAACTCTACCTGCGTCTCTGCCTGCATCTCTACCTGTATCTCCGCTCGTGTCTCTCTTGCGTAGGAATACGAAGGGAGAGACGTATAGAGCATAGGAAGGAGTAGAAGCGTAGAAATAAAGAGGCGTACAGAGGTGTAGATAAAGATAAACTGTGCTTAATTAATCTATAACTATAAAAAATAAGCTTTAAGCCACTATTTTTATACTGGCGGAATTAAACTTGGCAAACGATTCGGACAATAAAAGTTACTGCCAAGAGTTGCTGTGCGGATCCTGACCGGGAATCTTTGAGCTACTACATACTAAGTATCAAGGATACCCCGGATAATCCCTTCGTACCTATAACCCGTTCAAATGTCCATGGAACTTTGAATAGCGGGAACGCGTTTATAGAGGTGATAACAATAGATCGGAGGATGATATATTCTACTAGAGATATATCAACCTAAATCGAAGTTCCTTACTACCATCATAATACTGTCTGACGACCTAGATCGTCTATACGAACTATGTCTCAGTTGTCTCGTATCTTAAGCTCATATGTCTTATCGAACGTCTCATTACCTGTTTCTCTTAACTATGACCTACTACATGACAACGTCGTCGTCATTGTATTTGGGACCTACCTAATATATATAAGAGAGCTTCTAGAGCCCTCTTTAATAAAACAGAGTTCTCATTCCTAATCGTCCGTTCAACAGTTATGAGCCCAGGCCGTCTACTACATTATCTTTAATTCTAAAGCCTTTATTCCCATTAATTTTAATTATTATCTTAATCGTAGACAACTACCCACAATAACTTCTTAATAAGAAACCCCTCCCGTTATTATATTATCCGTTATTCTTACAAGCCCAAACAATTAGGACGAATGGATTAAGGTCATTAAGTTAAAAGCGAATAATAATTATCTCTAGAAGTATGTCGACCTATTAACACCTAAGACTAATCTGCCATAGCTTAAAGAACCTATTCGTGCCTTACCTAAGGATACTAATAGCCGGGGGAAGACAAAGCTCGCGGACCTAGATAAGGAGGAGAAGGAGAAGCTCCGTACGCTTAAAGCCGACTATAGGGACAATATAAAGCTATACAGAAAACAGCTGTTAGCTCTTAATACGTTGCGCAGCCACATCCTAAGCTCCATCTCACGTACCTACCTTATCTACACGTTTAAATGCACCACCACCTATAACGTCTTAGTATCTCTTAAGAAGAGAATTGCTCCGACTAACCACGCCCAAAAGCTTCAAATAGCCACTTAATATGTAAGGCTCAAGAAGGCGCCTCAGAACTAGAACTTTAAGATCTAGTTATAAGAGTGGGAGAAGGTGTACACAGAGTGTAAGGAGCAAGCTCTACCTAAGGTAGATAGTAATTATTTAGTAAAAGACTTCGCATATATAGTCGAATTAATTACACTAAGCTGGTTAAAATATTAGAAGAATAAGCTTAATAAGCATAAGTGGGAGAAGAAGATGCTTTCTACCTTCTTTAAACTGGTTAAAATATACCAAAACCACCGTTATACGGACCTCGCCTAGAAGGGCAAAACCCCATAAGGAGGATCCTTTGGAGTTACCTTTAAAGATAAGTTACTAAATTTGAAGCCTAAATTAAAGCCTTAATCGTTAGTAGATAAGTAGAAGAAGAAAAGGCAACTACCGCCAGAGTGCCTATACGGAAAGCGTTACTACTTTAACAAATGCTAGTACATCGTAAAGTCGATTCCTTACCCATTGTGGTTTAAACTAAGTAACAAAATTTAGAAGAAGGTAGATAAGAAGATTGCTAATACAACGCCCGAAATTAAGGCTTATATTAAGCAAATTAAAAAGGATAATTAAGCTAATAAGAAGGATAATCAAGCTAATAAAAAGTTAAAGGAAGGCAGTAATTAGAGCTTATAAGGGCCTACTAGAAACTTTATAGTTTATTATATAGGATCTAATAACACAACTTCTAATTATAAGCTTCGCGATAGTGTGATTCTTAACTTAAAAACTAGCCTATACATCTTTAACAATAGAGCTAGGTTTATTAGCGATATTAAGCCTATAATAGAATACGTCTACATAGGCTCGCATATAGAAGAAATTATAGGCTATAGTATAGCTATAGTTACAATTAATAACCTAAAAGGGAAGAGATAGATATAGCTCTTAGGAGTAGCCTTTATACTAGGCTTTTATACTAACTTAGTATATCTTAATAAGCTTAATAATAAGGGAGTCTACTAGAATAATAAAGAGAATACTCTCTTCTATAGTAATAATAAGACGTACGCCTATTGTAGCCGCCACTATGGTTAAAACACCATTAAATATAATAAGCTAAAAAGTAACTTACCTAAGGCTTTATTTGCGACTTAATTAAAGCTAATAAAGTATTTATTAAAGCCTCTACTAAATTAGGCAGAAGGCCATATATAGCACTAGCAAATAGGCCATATAGGAAAAGACGCGATTAAGTAACTACCTTAGTTAGTAACGGGCGCGATTATAAAAGGCCTAATAACGGTAGAATATAAATTATATAGAGTAAGTAAAGCTCATAAGATGGTATCTAGAAGACCTCTAACTTAGTTACTAGTTCCTTTCTATAGAATCTACCTTAATTTAATACCCGGAATAGTCGCATTTAATAGTAATAAGTACGCGGTACACTTCCTTAACGACGCAACGCGAATAAATAAGGTAGAGACGATGGCTAAGAAGTCGTCCCTCACCCAAATTGTTATTAAATATTACAATATTATTAAACAACAATATAGCTTTAAGGTAGCCATTATCTACATAGATAGAGAGATGTCTCTTATAGGCGAATTTAAGGAATGGGCAGCTAAACAAGGAATTAGTATTAAAAGATTAGCACCTAATACTTAATCACAAAACGGTCCAGCGGAACAATTTAGGGGGGTAATTATACAGAAGGCTTAGTGCATAAGAATTAAGGCTTATCTACTAGAGGAGCTATATCCTAAAGTCTACAAAGCAGCTACCTATCTACTCAATTAAACGCCTAGTAGAAGACTCGGGTGGTAGACGCCTTTTAAAAGAATTTAGTTAGCTATAGGTATATTACCACCAAAACTAAATATAGGCCACCTATAAGTCTACGGCTGTAGGGCCTACCCTCTTAAGTATAATATTCCACGCCTAAACAAGCTCGCGCTAAGGGCCTATATAGGATATCTAGTAGGATATAATTTAATAAACATATTCCAAATCTACATTCCTAGTTAAAAGAAGGTTATAAGAACTAGAGACGTAAAGTTTAATAAGCAGTTACTTTATAATAACTTATAGCCAAATCTAGTAAATATACTCTAAGTTAGAACTAACTAAATATTAGAAATTATTAATGTCCATTAAATATAGGATCTCTAAGACAAATTAGAATTGTTATCTAACAAAAGCGATAAGACTTAAGACAAAATTCGAGTTAATACCAAAGGGAGACAATAGGTAGAATCTAGTAGAAATAAGGAAGAGCCTAATATTAAGAGTAGTAAGCAACAAAATTTAAGCTCTAAAGATAACTTAGCTCTAGGGCTTTCTACCCTAGATAAGACACCAGAACCTAACTCACTAGAGCCTCTACCACCGTCCTTAAACACCTTAGTAAAGAAGCCACACTCAGTACTGCCAACAGTCAACGGATTTAATTGGAAGTTCAATCAGTCCAAGCGTCAGTCTAATCAATCAAATACAAGATCAGATATCAGTCAAGCCAATCAAATATTTAAACCAAGGTCAGATATTTAATGACTAATTAATAGTCTCGGTTAATAGTTTATCCGGTTTAAAATTTTTCAAATTACCCACTATTATCTTATTATACAATAACCCTATTAACTTTAAAGGGTAATATAAGTTCGGATATTAACAAAACTTCTCAATTATCTAATTCTAATTTACTTAAGACTACCTCAAAAGCATCTCAGCCCACTCAGACCTCGCATACCTGCGTTTTTAACATTCAATACAATACTCTTAAATACCGTAGCCAGCTTCTTTAGGATATACAGTATCGCTCACGCAACAAACGGGTCCTAAATACAAAGGCAAAGGTTTCTTAGGTTTATTAGTATAGAGCTAATCTACAAGCAAAGGGCTACGAGAAGCTCTAGCTCTGTAAGCGCTACCATTAAAAAAAGGCTTATGGTACCCAGCTCTTTAATGCACTCTCTACCTCATTAATTGCATCTTATTTAAAAAAGACCCATGGAATAACTGGAGCCGGCGAGGATCCTAACTCCATCTTGTTACAAGAACAAGGTTCTACTTACGTAGGCTTTACACAACGTGGTCTTCTTCCACCGCTATTTAACGATCTTAAATATAAGAAGAACCTTATTAACACAATCATTGCCTGCAACCTTAGCTTTTCAACTATTCAAAATACACGATTTCAACAGCTCCTTATTTCTAGCCGACCTAAGATCAAAGCAATCCTTCCATCCTCGTATACTACAATTAGGGGCTGGGTAATAGATACATTTCAGTTAAAAAAGACACAGATTAAGGACAAGATTTTATATACAAAAAGCAAAATTAACCTCTCACTTAATGGCTAGCGCTCTCCAAATTGTGACGACTATATAGCGATATGCGCTCACTTTATTAGTAAGGAGTATAAGCTTAAGCACTATCTTCTAGGTTTCCGGAAAGTAAATAGAGCAAAATCTGGCCAATTAATTGCAGAAATTACAGCCAATGTTATTAATAACTACGAGATTGGCTAGAATCTTAGGGCGTTTATAATGGATAATGCTACGGACAACGATACTATGCTAAAGGAGCTAGCAACTCGGTTTAATATTAACGTTAGCTATTTATACCTGCAATATCTCGGTTATATTATTAACTTAGTTATTAAGGCCTTACTATTTAGTAAGAGCGTTAGTAAGCTTAAGCGGAAGCTAGCTAGTGCTTTATACGATAACGCATTTAAAATTTAGAATAGTATAGGCCCAATCGGCAAGCTCCATAATATCTATATCTATATTAACCATAATTTAACAAGGATAATAACATTCAGAGAGTGCTAGAAGGAAGACTTCCAATATTACCAGCTTCTTACTAATAGAGAAATTCGGTGGAATTTAACTAAGGCTATAATTTCTCGTGGTATGTTCTGTTTTTTTTATTTATATAACGGTACTAGAGTATATTACCTACCACATTACCGCCATATCGCCGCAATATGCCGCACATTGCCATTATGTCGCATATTGCCATTATGTCGCACATTGCTATTATATTGCATATTGCCATTCTTAGTTACTACTAGGGGTATTATACTACGCGCTATTTCTAGGCTCTTTGCGGTTGTAATAAGTTACTATAAATTACTAGCTAGCAACTTATACCGCATATTCCTATAGCAGCACCTATAGTAAACCATATAACTTAGGCATACTGCATAATAAGCCTTAGCGGTCAGCTATATATATTTATTTACATCGGTCCTAGTAACCCCTTCTTCTTCTCCTTAATTTGGTATTGTAAAGATAGCAATCATTTAAGGCTCTGTTTAGAGCCATTTATCTAAGTTGTTACAATTTATATTAGCTATTATACTAATAAATGCTAGTAATTAAACTACGTGCTGCTATTACCCTTTACCAAACCCGCTGAAAACTTCCAAACTAGTAGGGTGCCTATAACCTTCGACAAGACTTTTTATAAGAGGCTAATTAGGAGGACCTAATCAGGTGGCAAAAAATACTAGTTCCCTTTTGGGAGCTTTGTAAATAAGAGGAAGGTTAAGCACAAAGAGTTAGTTAAGAGGGACAATATAGCGCACTATGGAGAGTTCTCCATAGTATAAACTTTATATATAATGTTCTTAAGAAAGCACAGAAGAAGATTAATAAGTCTAATGCCGATTTTGAACGAACTAAGTACTATAACACTGGTATTAACACGGCCTAGCTAAAGCTTAAGAAATACTTTAAGCTAACAGATTTCTCACCTCTTTACGTTGCAGCTATTGTCCTTCACCCTACACGGCGATTTAAGTACTTTAAGGATAAGTGGAAAGAGCATCCAAGTTGGGTTAAAACCGCAAGGAAGGCATTTAAAGACCTTTTCCTAAGTTATTATAAAAAGGTTCCTAATATTAATTCCGCCTTTAACTTTAAGAATCAGCCAAATAATGTAAAATCTTCCTACCTTACATACGACAAATTCTCAGTTAATTACCTATTACGGAAGTATCACAAGCAGAAGAAGAAGGATATAGATAGTCTAGAGCTTAACACCTATCTAAGGTCTTTTAATTGCCGGCTTCTATCAATCCAGGACCCGCTTATATAGTGGAAGGAGCATTAAACTAACTTTCCTATCCTTACACGTATGGCATTTGATATATTCTTAATACCAGCAATAAGTAGTAAGGTAGAACGCGTGTTCTTAGCGGCCAAAAGGCTTATTACGGATAAGCGAAATTGCTTAGGAGCAGAGGTTATAGAGGCTAATAAGTGCCAGAGGCACTAGCTAAAGGCAAATCTTATAGATTAAAGCGAATTCCTGCGAATTCTTGCAATTAATAAACTTAATATCTTACCTTTCGTTCTTTCTGCCACTATATCGCGGCACGTTGCTGGGACAACCTCCTAGCCAAATATCTAATTGGAAGTTCAATCAAATCGGCCGTCAATCAGGCTAGCTTCAATCAAATACGGCCCGTGCGTCAGTCAATCAAATATCCTGGCAATCAGTCCGGATATTTGACTGTTGGCAGCACTGGCCACACTATATCCTAGTTCCGACTAATAAAGCTAAGCTAAAAAAGAAGATTAATGGCGATATAAGAGAGCAAAACGTGGTTAAAGGAAAGAGACTTAAAGGACGATTAAAGATCTACGTAGGCTTTCTTACTAACGTCACTAACCAGAGCCTTCCAGCTCAAAGATTAGCCTTTAATATAGGGCTCACATTTCACAAAAAGCTACACCGCGATTAGCTCCTACCGCCGCCTAGGAATTAAAAGGAGCTTTAAAGACATTAATATAAGAAAGAGTTCGCGGCTACTGCTTAGAAGAAGTACACAGACCTTTAAAATTAAGAAATATTTTAAGTCGTTAACGAGATAATCTACATTAAAACTGTACCTATTATCTGGGTATTTATATACAAAACTAATATCAACGGATATCTAACGAGATTTAAAGCTTATCTTTACGCACAAGGTAATCTATAAGAGTTAGTTTATAAGGACACCTATACCGCAACTTTAGCAGCAAGATCGTTTAGAGCCTTAATAGCTATTATTGCAATATTTAACCTAGACTACTGGCAAGGCGACGCTGTTAATATATTTATAAATAGCGTAATTAATAAGGTCGTATACGTTAAGTGTCTAGATAGATTTCTAGTTAAGGGCAAGTACCTACTTCTCTAAAAAGCGCTCTACGGATTAAGGCGATCACCTCTACTATAGCACAGTAACTTAACAACAACGCTAAAAAAGGAAGGCTTAAAGCCAGTAGCGGAGGAACCTTGCCTATATTACAACGATTAGCTAATAATCTTCTTCTACGTTAATAATATCACAGCTATATTTAGGAAGAAAGATCTACTTAAGCTCTAAACCTTTAAGGAGCACCTTATAAGAAAGTATAAGATAAAGGACCTAGGTAACCTTACCTAGTTCTTAAAAATTTAAATTATCCGTAATAAAAAGAATAGGAAGCTCTAGCTTAGCTAGGATTCCTATATTAATAAAATTGCGACAAGCTTTAAAGTTAAAGATTATCGCAAGATACATACACTAATGGGTATTAAGGAACTTAAGCCTAATCTAAAGCAAGCCTCCAAGCAGGATACCTACGCCTATTAGAGGAAAGTTGGATCTATACTCTATGCAGCTAATATCACTCGTCCAGATATAGCGAGAACAGTAAGTAAGCTGTTAGAATTCTCACAAAATCCGTCACCAATTCATAACGCAGCTGCTATAAGGGTAATTGCCTACCTTAATTAAACCAAGACTCTTGCGATTAAGTACTTAAAGAAGAATATAATAAACCAGATCTTCATAAGGGCCAGCAATATATTATTTAGCGACAACCTAGTGAGCAAAAAGAGCACAAAAGGTTATCTATTCACCTTATTTAGAGGGCCAATTAACTGGCAATCTATAAAGCAGAAGTTAGTAATAAAATTAAGTATAAAAGCAAAGCTCCTAGCCCTATTACATGCAGCTACCAAGTTAATTTAGTGGTAGCAATTCTTTAAAGAAATTGGATTTAACCCCAATAAGAAGCAAACAATATATTGCGACAACCTATAGATAATTTAACTACTCACTAAAAGCAACGCGGAGCTTAATACCAAGCTTTAACACGTTAATATCTATTACCACTAACTCCACTAAGAAGTTTGTAAAGGAAGCATTAATATTAAATAGGTGCCTACTACGGACATAACAGCAGACGGCCTAATAAAGGCTTTACCTCGTTAAAAGCACAAGACGTTCGTTCAGTAATTAAACCTTATTAATATTAAGGATCTAATTTAATTTAATTTAAATAATATTTGGGCAAAGTAAATATATGGAGGATTTCCTTTAACTCAACACCAAATTGCTATCGTAACTTTTTAGTATTTTCTACAGCAGCCTAGAAGGCTCTGTACAGCTGGGGGGGTGTATCAACCTAAATCGAAGTTCCTTACTACCATTGTAATACTATCTGACGACCTAGATCGTCTATACGAACTATGTCTCAGTTGTCTCGTATCTTAAGCTCGTATGTCTCATCGAACGTCTCATTACCTATTTCTCTTAACTATGACCTACTACATGACGACGTCGTCGTCATTGTATTTGGGACCTACCTAATGTATATAAGAGAGCTTCTAGAGCCCTCTTTAATAAAACAGAGTTCTCATTCCTAATCGTCCGTTCAACAAGATAGCATTGACTTTACTGTTCGTATTCAATTTTGGCCCTCCTAAACTTATTTCCGTCCACCGGGCTTCTCAATATTGTATTCATCAATGCCGAATCAGCAAGGATACTATCAACTTGCTCTGCTTTCCATCACGTTCCCTATTATTCCTGATGATGCTCCGGTATGAGGAGCCGTCGTTAACGGTAACATAAACGCGGTTCAAAGCCCGTTCGAACAGGGATTAGCAAGCCCGAGTACCAAGACTCTGACGGCTACACTTTGCTTCATGTATGTATTACTTCTGTTATTGTCTAATTAAAATATAAGGTCCTTAGTATTATCTCAATTAAATTCCGGGACAGTTCGCTTCACCAAGCCGTGACTGTATGTTCTATAATGCCAGGATATTTTTGTTTTTATGGTCCAGAACACTTTGCTCGTGATGAGGTATTCTGTCGCGGTTTGCTAAAGCTTTTTTTTTATTAGGAAGCAGCATCCCAGAGTAGACCTTACGATTTATACAGGGGTTTCTAGGCCAAAGAGAAACCTCACTAGTCTTCAGTGGGTACCGGAGCCCCCCCACTACAGTTGCAACAGGAATACCGCAGGGATCGCCCCTCTCGCCTATACTCTTCCTGTTCTTCGCAGGCGACCTGCTCGAACCCTTCGAGGAGGGGGTGACTTAGGGAATAGGCTTCGTCGACAACACGAACCTAATTACATACGGACCAACAGCCGCAGAAAACTGCAGGACACTAGAAAAAGCCCATAATACGTATATAGAGTAGGTAAGGCGACACGGAGCCCGCTTTACACCGGAGAAATACTAACTAATCCACTTTATAAGGAAACGCAACCAATTTGCAAACCTCTAGCATATAATACGTATCTAAGGCTTTGGGGGACAACCAGTCCAAGGGCTAAGGGTACTTAGCGTATAGGTAGACAGCAAGCTCCGGTGGAGCGCACATGCAAAGTAGGCGGCTTATAGGGGCCAGACACAGTTCAACGTAATGTCTAGGATCGTTAACTCTATATAGGGCCCATGCTTCCAGAGGTCACGACTACTATATACAGCGGTTATCCGGCTAACCATAATATACGGCTCTAGCATCTGGGCCATTGGAGAAACCGAGAAGGGCCCCCCTAAATCGCTCCTTAAGCCACTCCAGAAGGTCTAAGTAGCCTACCTCTAGAGAATAACGGGCGGGTATAAGCGAACGGACACAGTACTGCTTAAGAAAGAAACGAATATACCCCCCTTACGGCTGTATATCCAGGCTACCGTAATACAAAGGGCGCTAAAGGAGCGCAACTATAACGTCATAAAGTACACTAAGACATGCCTAAGTCGGCTATAGAGAGGCCCCAGGGCCCCCCAAGGAAGGACTCCCCAGTAACCCTAGAGTAGAGAAGAAGTACTAGTAAAGTAGGCAGAAAAAGCAGAAGAGGAATGGCGCCGTACTAAGGCCTAGGCCCGCGTGCAGAAGTAAAGGAGATATATAGGGGGCTAATAATAAGAGCAAGGACAAGAAAGAGAAAGGAACCAGAGTAGAACGCGAAAGAATACTAGAAAGCCAGCCAATGCAATACAGCAGTGGATTAACTAACACTAAAGAGTCACATGGGAGATACAGGCGAGAAGGAAGTAAGCCATAGCATGGCTAACGCCATGGAGGGTAAACGCCTAAGGACTCCACTAAGGGCTAACAAAGGCAGAAAATATAATAGCAACGCTAATAAGGATAGGGGTAATAGGATTAAAAGACTGGCTCTATGGGATAGGGGTCCTAGTAGGTAACCTGGGGTGCAAATGCGGCTAGGTAAGGCAAACACCGAAGTATATAACGCTATGCCCCCTACGCACCAGTTAAGAGGCAATGCTCTTAGTAGCGGGTACAAAGGACTATAACACTATACTCTTAACACGAAGAGGCCTTAAGGCGGTTACTAGGGAGATCGAGAGTAAGGATATAGAGGACCACAGGCGACTCGCAGGCGACTCACAGGCGCCACGCAGGCGGGGCCTAAAGGTGGAGAGATAGAATACGGGGTTTTCTCATAGAGTTTTCTCCCCACATGCATATAAGGTGTAGTCCGTGTGGGCTCGACAGGGATCCGAATCGGACGTTAGGCAATGAATGAATATTAGGAAGCAGCAGCTAGTGGTCAAGTCAGTATGTGTAAATACTAGCTCGCGGTAGGTGCAGATCCTACTGTGAAGATTTGGTAAGCCTATTTAAAACATTTCTCCTGAATCTAGCTTCAAATAAATATATAGGCTAAGTTCTAGCGTTGAAAAGTAGTGAAGAAGACGTACTTGAATTCGTATCCATTCTATCATTGTGGAACTTATACAACGTGGAGGACGAAAAGAAATTCCAACTTCAACGGGCTTGTGGAAGGATTAGAGCCAGGCCTAAGATTTTAGAACTCGCTTAAATCCTTACTAGCTGTTGGATTCCATCCTAACAATACATTTAGCCACGCTCCCCCTCTCATCGAAGCTATATTTCATATCAAGATAAAACTATTCCATGTTGGCCACGGAGGTAGCTTTACCTATGGGTAATATTGACCTGTGACGACGGCTGTCAGACATCAGTATTAGCCTAATATCGTCTTGTTACACCACCCTCTAGGGACCCCTGTAGGGGGTCAATTCTATTATGTATATTAGGGCTCTTAGAGCCACCTTAAATAAAACAGATTAATCGTTTAATTCTGTGTCTCTATATTAATCAGCTAGCTATATGTCATTCGTAATACCTACCTAGCTGACAGTTATAAGCCCGGTAACCTTCTGAGCACTAGGGAGATCTTAGTGGCCAAACGACTACTACTAAGCCTCTTTAAGCATAGTTTGTTATGAAATATCGCGTGCTTTACGCGTAAGCGCGTCTCTTTACGCAACCTTAAAACAAAAGCCACTATGGCAACTAAGGACTCTATAAACCCTCTTTTGCTAACCTAGAAAGACTGGCCTATATAGTTTTAATTTATCCGCTAAGAAGCAAGTTTTGCGAAGATCTGGGACTATGTTAACCTAGATAAGACGGAGAATAAAATTAAAGAAAATAATAAGCTAGCCATACCTTTGATAGCAGCAGCTCCTATAGCACCTATAGCAGCACCTATAGATCCTGCAGCACTAGCAGCGAATCCTGTAGCTCCTATAGCATAAGTAGCGGCTTCTGCAGATCTAGTAGCAACTCTAGCATCTACTAGAACAGCTATACCTGGGTCATTAAGTTAAGGATAACAAACTTAGCAATCTCTAGAGACATAGAGAATGCTCTTTAAGCTCTATAAGCTCTAATAACAGGACTACCTAAAGTGGGAAGAGAAGCTCTATACGTTTATAGCACTCTTACATGCCACCGTGGGCACTAACTTCTTAGGGTATCTTAAAAACCTTACCACACTATATTCGGTTCTAAAACAGCTAAAGAAAGTAGTAAAGCCATCTTAAGCTACGCTACAGCAAATAGTATTAGACGATCTTAAAAAACGGAAATAAGGGCCTAAATGCTAGACACTAGAGTCATGGCTTTAGCTTTATATCACTATTATACAGAACAGCAAAGAGCTAGAGGAAGGGTTAATAGAGGTAATAAAGAGCAGCGTTATACGAGCCTTTATCTAGGACTATAAGGAGATCTATCTAGCTCTATACTATACCTTTATCCAGAAGGTAGTAAAGAGGTTAGAGAAGCTTAAAATAGCGACGATAATTAAGAAATTTAACCTCCTCTATAAGCATCTAAATACGGGACGTAACGCCCATACTATACTCTTAAGGCAGCCAGCTATAGATCCTACAACGTCTACTACCCTAGTACCTTCTTAATCGCCTAAGATAAAGTGTTTTGCTTATAGTTTACCCTATAAGTTAAGGAATTGCAAGCAGCTGTTTTAGTCTCTTTAAGGTATAAACTTTATACCAAATAATAAGTGTTTAAGGAAGTATTAAGAATAGCTTAAGGTCCCGATAAATAAGCAGTATTATAATAAAAGGGTTAAGCAGATCGAAAGGAAAGGCCCTAGGTTAAGGACATCTCCATTAGCTTCTACTAAAAAGATTAAGGATCTAGACAGGCCCCGAGCTATAGCGGCTGCTATAATAATATCCTACTTATCGTCATTATTATAGGAATATCCGGATCTGTCTTTAATTAACGCCTAGGGGTATAACACTATAGCAGATATATACTTCTACAACGATATTAGATACTTCCGTAACTTTAAGCTAAGTATATCTATAGCAACGGCTGGAGATTCTAGAGCAGAAATCTATAGATACGGTAATATTAACTTGGCCATTAAGGTAGGCGAATAACGTCTAACTAGGTATCTAATATTAAGGAACGTAGTATACGCTCCTTATTTTTATACCAATCTAATATCCGCAGCGAAGCTCCGTAGGGTTAGAGTAATTATAGACTAATTTATAAACCACCTACGCTATAAGGATAATGGAAGCCTATTTGCCAACCTTACGGAATACGGAGGTCTCTACCTTATTAATGCTATTGCCTACTTACTACCTACTCCTATAGCCTACGCTACATCCACCAGATTCTTTAAGACCTTAGCATATAACAAAGTATAGTATTAGCGCTTACTACACTATAATATAGAGTTAGTGGATTATTTGCCGACTGCGGTAAATAGGGTTAAAGTAGTCAAGACGGATAGAGGAAGAACTCCATATAGTATACCACTTTATAAACTATATATTCTTAGAAAAATAACACAGCAGATATCTTATAGAATATCTATAAAGGGAACCTACCCTTTTAAACGTGTATACTTTAATATTATTATAAAAGAAGACGGGTTTAATAGAGATACGTATATAGCTTACTTTTAGTATAACTATATAAAGTACCATCGTGCTTTTCCTATTAAGAACCACAAGTAAAAGACACTACTCCCACTCTTTAAATTAATAATAGCATTTGCGAAGAAATTTAATGCTTAAGGTATTTGTATTTAGTATATAGATAAGAAGCAAGGTATAGGCGCTAGGGTAAAGAATTTTATCCAGCTTAACAGAGGTGTTATTAAGCAATTGATACTAGATACTCCTACTTAAAATAAACCTATAGAGAGGTTAGGGCGAGCTATTTCTAAATAAGTAAGGACTGCTGTTATTAAAGCAAAGTTACCTATAGATCTATAGCCCGAGTTTATACTTCTAGCAGTGTTTCTATTTAATTAAACTCCCATTAAGTCTATTAACTGGAAGACCCTATTTAAGATGCTATATAAACGGAAGCCATAGCTAGTAGGACTTCGTATAGCCGGATCTTTAACCTACGTGCTTATCAAACACGGCATTCCTAGAAAGGCAAAGTTTAAGCCATAAGCCTAAATAGGTTATCTCGTCGGCATAGAAGCGTTAAATATCTATAGGATATAAATACCAACTACTAACCACATTATCCGATCTCGTAACGTATAAATTAATAAGTTAAAGAGATATTAATCTCCTAAAATACCAAAACACCTTATTATCTCGCAGGCTTAAAAGGACCGTTTTTAGCAGGTCCAAGACCTACTAGATAATCTTTAAGATAGCAGCAAGGACTAGATAGAGAACTTTAACAAAGAACTAGATATAGGACTGCCGCATTTAGCAAATATTAACATTACTCCTACGTTAAAAAGCATTTAGATCTTAATAGAAGAACTCTATTAGCTACCTACCCCAAAGCTAACTCTAGAACTATTTAAACCATTAGCGTCTTTAGCGCCTCAGCAATTACTATCTACCGTGGCATCTACGCCATAGACATTATCTACCACTTAGTCATCTTCTAAAGTCACCAAACCACCGTTTATAGATCCTACACCTCATTCCGAACCTTAGACGACAGCAGGCTTATTATTAGGGGGTAAAAGATATTCTAGCCGTAAAAAGTGGTTTATAGCAAAGAAGAAAGATATACTAAATTAGGATCTATAACGACAAGCCTTTACGGTTTAAATTAATAACGGTAATGATATTATTAGTCCTAATACGACACCATTAGCTTACACTTTCTATACTGCTGCTATAAAGACGTACGGACATTAAGACGACTTTCTACCACTACTAAAGTTATAGAAAGAGATGCTTAATTATAAGTACGCTATAGAGTTTAAAGTAGCTGCTTATACTAAGATAAGGGCCTTAACCAGAAAGCAAACCTAGGACGAAGTATAACTAATTAAGAAGGTCTATCGACTTCCTACTATATAGGTCTTTACGTATAAGGAAAATTTAGACAGCTTTATTACGAGATTTAAAGCTTATCTAGTTGTCCGTAGAGACCTTTAAGCAGTCTTATAAGAGGAGGTTAAAGCTATAACAGCAGCCTATTAAACCTTCCGTCTACTTTACGCTCTTACCGCTGGCTTTAACCTTAACATTATATAAGTTAACGCCGTTAATGCATTTATTAATGCCTTAGTTAACAATAAGGTCTACCTCGTTCCCCCTAAGGGTATAGACCTACCGCCTAGATTCTCTCTCCGTCTAAGAAAAGCAATATACGGACTATAGAAATCTCCTAAATTATAGTTTTTAGAAATATCTGCTGCTTTACGGAGTATAGGTTTAAAAGCTATACTAGATAAGCTATATCTCTATATACACCCTACTAAACCTATCTTTATATTCTTCTACGTTAATAATATCCTAATTATAGAACACCCGAGCTATTAATAGTAGATAGAGGACATCCTAAAGCAGCTATAAGATCGATTTAAAATCCGCCAAATACCTTAGTTTACGTTATTCCTAAATACTTATGTCGTGCAAGATTAACAAAAGGGAAAGCTCTAGCTCTGTCTAGATTAATATCTTAAGAAGCTAGTTTTAATATACTATCTAGAATATCTAAAGCTATTAGCTACACTACTATCGGGCCAGGAATTAACGCCATATAAGGGAGAAGCTACGCCAAATCAGATAAAAGGATATTAACATTGTATAGGTTCTGCGATATATCCGGCATCTACTACACAACTAGACGTTACTTTCTTAGTTAGTAGGCTAGCTAAGTTTTTACAAAATCCATCGCTAGCTTATCTTGCGGAGATTAATAGATTGCTTACCTATCTCTATAATACCAGATACCTCGCTTTTAAGTTCTCTACTATTACGCTATATAAGATAAACTAGGTTCTAAAAGCTGCTTCTAATGCCAGCTTTACTAATAATACTCTAACACATCGGAGCTTATAGGGCTTCTTAATAAGCTTGTTTAATAGGCCTATAGTATAGTAGGCAACTAGATAAAAGGCAGTTACTAAGTCTATTACGGAGGTAAAACTCCTAGCTCTCTTACACGTTAATAGGGAGGTTGAGCATATAGTTTGGATCTTTAAAGCCATTAGATTCGATCCCAAATAGGATGTTATTATTAATTATAACAATCAGCAGTTAGTACGGATCGTAATAAAAGAGACCCCTACAGTATCTATAAAACTCTAATATATAAATATCCATTAATTCTGGCTTCGCTAAGAAGTCCAAAACGGAAGCTTTATTGTACAATAGGTACCAACAAGCAAGATAGTTATAGATGGACTAACTAAAGCTCTATCAAAGCAAAATCATCAAAAATTTATTAACATGGTAGGGCTCCGCGATATCAGACATCTGGTTAATTAACGCTCAGCAAAGCTTACCACTAGCTTATCTATCACGACTACCTAATCCGGTAATCCAGCTCTACCGCTCTACGCCAGATCTAAGGGGGTGTGTTGGCCACGGAGGTAGCTTTACCTATGGGTAATATTAACCTATAACGACGGCTGTTAGACATCAGTATTAGCCTAATATCGTCTTGTTACACCACCCTCTAGGGACCCCTGTAGGGGGTCAATTCTATTATGTATATTAGGGCTCTTAGAGCCACCTT